>ENA-OPYV01000281-OPYV01000281.1-human-gut-metagenome-genome-assembly--contig:-NODE-281-length-15737-cov-2.405317_pt1 | contig 15737 bp, 17 predicted proteins | sample MGYA00242474_ERZ504485 | MGnify/ENA primary metagenome ERZ504485 (study PRJEB26092, sample SAMD00036263) | human gut metagenome | host: Homo sapiens | study: EMG produced TPA metagenomics assembly of...
CCTTGGCAGAAACCAGGTTTTGCGTTCCAGTTCCAGCAGGCGAAGGGTTGTTTCGGTAAGCCTGCCACAGGTTGCTCAGGTCGGCCCGTAAACTTTGTTCCAGTTCATCACGGGCAAAATTGTGCGTTGCGGATAGCCAGGCTGGCATTTTCGTTTTTCCCCGTTTCCGGTTACCGTCGAAGATATTGAATCCGATAGTGCACCTCCGCTGAATCCCCAGTTGCTTCGTTGGCGTGTGGCATTTACGTCGTATTTGTTGAGGGTGTATCCGTAACCTGCATTCAGTCGTACGTACGGATAATTACGTGACAATACCTTTTTATAATCCAACTGAGCCAATACGGTGTTTTGGTCCGCTTGCAATAAAAGAAGCGTTGGTTTGAAGGGCCCCTTCCCACAAATCATTGAATTCCAGGCTTTCGTTTACGTCAATCACAGAATCTTTTACACTGAGTGGGCGGTCCATGTCCTTGGCGGCCATCAGCTCATTGAGATTGATACGCGAGGTGTGTACCAGCTCTCTTTGTTTGATATACTGCGCACGGTCAGCATTAAAGTCGACGGTGGCCTGTTGATAGTCCAGTCGGGAGAAATTTCCGATATGATAACGTTCTTCTACGATACGCAGGCGTTCTCTGGACAGCGACACAGCATAACGGAAGTTTTTCAAGCGGATTTCCTGTTGGATGTAATTATAATACTCAGCAGTAAGACTGGCAATGAAATCTTCAATGGCAATTCGGGTGTTGGTGGCACCTTGACGTTCCAGTTCTTTCAGTTGTTTGTAAGTGGTGCTGATGTTGAAACCGTCAAAGATGGTCCAGTTCAAATCTACTCCAGCATCCAAGGTCTGGTCATACACACCACGAAGCTTGGTAGTTTCACCTGTAGCCCGTGCCTGCGTATTGCTGTTGTCTGCATTTCCGGTATATCCGGCAGTCAGATCCACAGTGGGCAAGTAACCGACATTTCCTAACGTCGCATTGTTTTTGCTCATCTGCTCCTCGTTGCGGGTGATGCGGAGTGAATAGTTGTTCGCCAGTCCCTCTTCCAGGCACTGTTTTAGCGTATAGGTGTATTGGGCTTGTGTGGTTATTCCACCTCCCAGCAGACATATCATGAAATAAATAAGCCGTTTCTTCATTTTCTTCTTTTTAGCACGGTTGTCGAAATATACGAATAGATAGCAGGTACAATGTACATGGTCAGGAAGGTAGATACCAACATACCACCCACTACAGCTACTCCCATGGCAATGCGCTGATTGGCTCCTTCTCCCGAGGCAAAAGCCAGCGGCAGCAAGCCCAGGATGGTAGAAGCACTTGTCATCAGGATGGGGCGTAAACGCTGAAGGGCAGCATCGCGGATAGCCTGCATCTTGTCTTCACCTGCTTCTTGCTTTTGGTTGGCAAACTCTACAATCAAAATACCGTTCTTGGCTACCAGACCAATCAGCATGATGATACCAATCTGACTGAAAATGTTCATGGTAATGTCTCCAAAATACATGAATACCAACGCTCCGGCAATGGCCAGAGGAACAGTCAACATGATGATGAATGGGTCCTTGAAACTTTCAAACTGTGCAGAAGTATCAGGTAAATCAGTACGAGTGCCAGAATAAAGGCAAACATCAGACTGGAGGAACTTTCGCGATATTCCTTTGAGTCGCCCGACAAAGCCGTACGGAAGGTGTCATCCAGTACGTTGGCTGCAATCTTATCCATCTCGTCCAGACCGTCACCAATGGTTTTTCCTTCAGCCAGTCCGGCAGAAATCGTAGCTGAGATAAAACGGTTGTAGTGATACAGTTTGGGAGGCGCTACGGCTTCTATGAATTCCACCAGGTTATCCAGCTGAATCATTTCCCCCTTGTCGCTGCGAATATAGATGGATTTAATATTGGCGGGTTGGTTGCGTTGTTGGCGGTTAATCTGACCGAGAATTTCATATTGTTTCCCGTTCATATAGAAATATCCCATACGCTGTCCGCTTAATCCGTATTGCAAAGTTTCTCCAATGTCGCGCACGCTTACTCCCATGGTACCCGCTTTGTCGCGGTTGATGGTGACACGCATTTCCGGACTACTGAATTTCAAGTCTACGTCGGCCATCTGGAAGGTCGGGTTGTCGTACACTTGTGCCAGGAACTCCGGTAGAACCTCCTGTAGCTTTTCGATGCTGACAGCCTGTAGCACGTATTGTACCGGCATGCTGGCTCTTCGGCCACCGAAAGAAGATTGCTGCTGCACGAAGGAACGTGCTTTGGTGTGGGTACGGATGGCTTTCGAAATCTGTTCGGCCACCTGCATTTGCGTATAGTCGCGTTCCTTGATATCTTTCAAGGTAATCTGGATGTTTCCGCTACCACTGGATACGCGGGCGGAGACGAAGGCGGCATCCGGAACGATTGAGTCTACCAGCGTGTTGATCTCTTCCGTATAATCGCGTATGTACTCATAGCTGGCCCCTTCTGCCGCACGGGTTCGGATATTGATTTGTGAACGGTCCTCCAACGGAGCCATTTCTGCAGGAATTTCTCCCCATAAATAACCGATGAGCCCTAAGGTGATAATAGTAAACGGAATGGCAATGACACGTTTCCGGAGGAAGGCGTTGAGCGAACGTGAGTAGATACGGTTCATTCCTTCAAAGAAAGGCTCTGTCTTCCGATAGAACCAGTTTTGCTTTTTCCCTGTGTTTCAAAGTTTGGTAGCAAGCATCGGGGTGAATGTCAGGGCTGCAAAAGAAGAGATGATAACCGAACCGGCTACCACGAAACTGAATTCCCTGAACAGACGTCCGCTAGTTCCTTCCATGAACACAATCGGGATAAATACAGCCGCCAGCGTAATGGTAGTAGAGATGACGGCAAAGAAGATTTCCTTGGCTCCTTCAATACCGGCTTCAAAAGGCTTCATTCCCCGTTCGATGCGAATATAAATATTTTCCGTCATAACAATGGCATCGTCCACAACCAGTCCCACAGACAAGACGACAGCCAGCATCGTAAGCACGTTGATGGAGAATCCTGCCACGTACATCACGAAGAATGCTCCAATTAGGGAAACCGGAATCACGATACAGGGTATCAGTGTCACGCGCCAGTCGCGCAAGAAAAGGAAAATGATGATGATAACCAGTACAAAAGCTTCGTATACCGTACTCTCTACTTCTGCAATGGAGGCGCGGATGAAGCGGGTATTATCGAAGCCGTAGGTATATTCTACGTCATCGGGTAAGTCCTTCTGCATCTGCTCCATACGTTCGTACACGGCATCTGCAATATCAATGTGGTTGGCTCCCGGCTGAGGGATAACTACCACACCGACCATGGGCACACCGTTCATTTTCATATAGCTTTTGATGTCGGCAGGTCCCAATTCGGCATACCCGATATCACAGAAGCGTACTACCTGTCCATTCTGTTCCTTTAAGATGATGTTGTTGAATTCTTTAGCCGTATGCATCTGTCCCATGGTACGCAGGGTAAGCTCCATAGTATTTCCTTCGATACTTCCTGAAGGAAGTTCCAGGTTTTGGTCGTTGATAGCATTCTTGACGTCTACAGGCGTGATTCCGTAACCAGCCATTTTTACCGGGTCCAGCCACAGGCGCATGGAGTAACGTTTCTCTCCCCAAATGGACACGCTGCTGACATCCGGAATGGTCTGTAACTGCTCCTTGACCGTTAAATCGGCTATTTCACTCAGTTCCAGCAGTGAACGGGTATTGCTTTGGATGGCTACCATCAGGATGGGGCTGGCATCCGCATCGGCTTTGGAAACGGTAGGAGGGTCACAGTCACGTGGCAGGTAACGCTGCGCACGTGATACCTTGTCGCGCACATCGTTGGCGGCTGTTTCCAAATCCACTGACAACTCAAACTCTACCGTAATACGGCATTGTCCCTGCTGGCTGGTACTCGACAGGGAGCGGATACCCGGAATACCGTTGATGTTCTGCTCCAGAGGTTCCGTAATCTGGTTTTCAATGACTTCTGCATTCGCTCCCGGATAACTGCATGTCACAGAGATAATCGGGTTATCTACCGACGGATATTCACGTACTCCCAAAGTTGTATAACCAATCAGTCCGAATAGCAGGATGATGATGGTGAGTACGGTGGCCAGTACCGGCCTTCGTATACTAAGTTCGGATATGTTCATACGGCAGAAGGTTAGTTGATTTGGTCAAGAATTACCGGCATGCCGGTACGTAACTGCAGGGTACCGGAGGTCAGTATGGTATCTCCGGCAGACAGGCCTTTCAAGACTTGTACTTCTGCTTCCGTGCGGATACCTATTTCTACATCCACCGGTTCAGCCAGTCCCGAACGATACAAGAATACCTTGTTTTTTCCCATTTCCGGCACGATGGCTTCCGAGGGGATAGCAATGGCATCTTGAATTTCCTGTTGTTTCAGTGCGATGTCCGCATAACGTCCGGGGAGCAATTCTCCGTTCCGGTTCGGATAGAGGGCACGTACGGTCAGGGTATGTGTTTCCTCGTTGATACGTGACTCAGTGGCATATACTTGCGAATTGAAGGTTTCCAGCCGGCCTCAATTTTAAAGGTCAGGTTGGTACCTTTCTGAATCTGTCGGGCATAACGTTCCGGCACGGCAAACTCTACTTTCAACGGGGTGATTTTAGTCAGTTTGGCAATGACTGTAGTCGGAGAGGCGTAGGCTCCCAAGCTGACCTGTCGCAATCCGATGATGCCGTCGAATGGGGCACGGAGTTCCGTCATGGCAATATTGGCCTTCACATTTTCGATGTCGGCATTGAGGGTGGCCAGTTCCGTTTTTACCTGTTCGTAGGCTTCCTTACTGACCGCATCGCGTTGCAGCAAGGCATTTTGACGGAACACGCGGTCTTCGGCCAGTGGCATCTGAGCTTCCAGGCGTTTCAATTGAGCTTGTAACTGACTGTCGTTCACCTTGGCCAGCAACTGTCCCTTTGATACGAAACTACCTTCTGTAAATTCGATGCTGGTAATTTTCCGGAGGTTCAAATGAAAGGTCCACCTCTTCGTCCGGCATCAGCTTTCCGCTTACGAACAACTGGTCCGTAAGCAGATGAGGCTTGATAATCTTCGCATTTACATTTAGCGCCTTATTTTTGTCGACTGGCGATTTCTTCTCGGCAGCAGCCAGTTCCTTGTTCTCTCCGGGAGTAAATGTATGAATGCCCAAGGCGGTCAGCCCTGCACCTGCCAAAACGATAATTCCCCATTTTAATTCGTTTGTCCATGTGTTTATTAGAGTCTGGTTAATTAATTATTTGGCAAACATATTGATTTATTGAAAGAATACCATGTTTTTTTATATTTTTTATAGTTAAAAGAACCCTTTTAGAGAAGCGAAATCATAATTATCGGAAAGGGATTTGTAAAAAACAGAGGCTTAGGTTGTTAATTTTATGGAAAACTGAGAAAGGCTTTTTATATTAGTTATTGTACTACTATCTTTGCATACCGATTGTGTATTTATACTATGTTATCTCATATTGTCAGAAAAAATAAGCTTTTCCGTGCCTTATGTATGATGATGTTGTTACTCATACATTTGGATGCGTATGCGTATGAGGTAATCAGTGCATGCCAGGTTGATACACAGGACGAAAATGGCGATACCTTCTGCTGCTGATACTTTTCAGGAAGAAGATGTGAATGTCCTTGAGTGGGAAGATTTATCTTATTCAAAAACCTCTGTGCGTTCTTTTTTTCTGGTGGTTTATATTAGGTTCGCTTCCTTTATTTTTCATTTGCTTTCGAAACTTTATTGCTGATATTTCTGTAATAGTCCGTACTGTATCCTTACGCGTATTTCCTGTACGCCCGTATGTGACTTTTTGTACCTTATTGATTTAGTCTTTTCGCACACTGCGTAAAAAAAAAAGTCTGTTCCGGTTTGGTGTGATACCTGATCGGAAGGTTATTCTTGTTTTTTAAAAAATCAAATTACATAGTAATCTTTATTTTGTCATCTTATGAAAAAATTTTTCTTCACAAGGTTGCAATCTGGTCATGTGTGGCCGGACTGTTGCCTGCCTGTCAGTCATCAGGCGAAAAACAAGTAAAGAGTAAGGAAACCATACCGGTGACGGTACTTCAGCCTACTACCATTGACTTGCCACGGTCGTATGTGGCCGATATTCAGGCGATTCAGTTTGTAGAAATAAAAGCTCGTGTAGAGGGCTTTATTCAGCAGGTACTGGTTGACGAAGGTCAGTTGGTAAAAAAAGGACAACCCATGTTCCGTTTGAATTCAGAGAATTATATGGAAGTATTAAAAGCAGCCGAGGCTAACTACAAACAGACCCAGGCGCAGCTGGAGATGGCCAATTATGAAACGGAACGCGTGCAACGTCTGGTCGACAAGCAGATTATTTCTTCTATCCGTTTGGACCAGGTGAGGCGTGAACGGGAAGTGGCTCGGATGAAAGTGGAGCAGGCACGTGCAGAGATGCAACGGGCACAGATGGAATATAGTTACACCACGATTACCGCTCCTTTTACCGGTTATGTAGACCGTATACCTTATAAAGTGGGAAGTCTGGTGAACCCGGAAAGTCTGTTGACTACCGTGAGTGATATTTCGGAAATCTTTGCCTATTACAAAGTGAACGAAAGCGAATACTTGCGCTTGAAGCGTGCGCAGTTAAGCGGAGAAAATCTGCAGCAGCTGGATAACGTGGAACTGATTTTGCCTGATGGTTCGGTGTATTCACATAAAGGAAAGCAGGAAACCGTGGAAGGGGACTTTGAACGGGGAACCGGTTCTATCGCATTCCGTGTACGCTTTCCGAATCCAGACGGACTGTTGAAACATGGAGTAACCGGAAAGGTACGTATGATGACTCACATGGAGGATGTGTACATGATTCCTCAGAAATCTACCTTTGAAATTCAGGACTTTACGTATGTGTATTTGTTTAATGAAGAAGGAAAGGTGGAGGTGCGCAGCTTAATCCGATTGAGCGTTTCCAGAACTATTATGTGACGCAGGATTCCCGGCGGGTACGACAATCGTGTACGAGGGCGTACAGTTGGTGAAGGACGGTATGCAGATTAAGGCAGACACCATTCCGTTTGAAGATGTGAGAAAGGAATTGAAGTTGAACATGTTGCAAAGATAAGGGCCTATGTTTAAGTTGTTTATTCGTCGCCCGATTCTTTCGGCAGTTATCTCTGTCATCATCGTTTGTTTGGGAGGACTGGCATTGGTATCGTTGCCTATTACGCAGTTCCCGGATATTGTACCTCCTTCGGTAACAGTGACAACCCGTTATACAGGAGCCAGTGCCGATGTGATGGCGAAGACGGTAGCTACTCCGCTGGAACGTGCCATCAATGGCGTACCGGGCATGACCTATATGACCACGGTATGTACGAATGACGGTATGTCGCTCACAACCGTTTATTTCAAGGTTGGAACCGACCCTGATGTAGCTGCGGTAAATGTGCAGAACCGTGTGACCACCGTACTGGATGAATTGCCCGAAGAGGTAATTCGTGCCGGCGTGGTGACAGAGAAAGAAGTGAACAGTATGTTGATGTACTTGAATGTGTTCAGTACAGATACCACGCATACGGAGAAGTTTGTGTATAACTTTGCCGACATCAATGTGCTTCGTGAGTTGAAACGTATTGACGGAGTGGGGCTGGTAGAAATCATGGGAAGCCGTGACTATGCCATGCGTGTATGGTTGAATCCGGCTCGTATGGCGGCCTATAATCTGGTGCCCCAGGATGTGACAGATGCTATCCGTCGGCAGAACATTGAGGCGGCTCCCGGAAAGACAGGTATCAGTTCCGATAAATTACCCCAGCAGTTGCAGTACGTATTGCAGTACACTGGGAAGTTCAGCACCCCCGAAGAGTACGGGGAAATTGTGCTCAAGGCCTTACCCGACGGTTCGTTGCTGCGTCTGAGGGATGTGGCTACCATCGAGTTTGACTCAGAAGACTATAACATGGTGTCCATGACCGACGGACGTCCTTCTGCCTCTATTATGATTAAGCAGCGTCCGGGTTCCAATGCACGTGAAGTCATTGAAAACATTAAGCAGCGCATGGAGGAAATCAAGGAAAGCAGTTTTGCTCCCGGTATGGACTATAATATTGCATACGACGTATCCCGCTTTCTGGATGCTTCCATTACTTCCGTGTTGAAGACCTTGCTGGAAGCTTTCTTGTTAGTATTTGTCGTGGTGTATCTTTTCTTGCAGGATTTACGTTCTACACTGATTCCGGCCATTGCCGTACCGGTGTCTTTGATTGGAACCTTCTTCTTCATGCAGATGTTAGGTTTCTCCATTAACATGCTGACCTTGTTTGCACTGGTACTGGCCATTGGTATTGTGGTCGATAATGCGATTGTGGTGGTCGAGGCTGTCCATGTCAAGATGCACGAAGAAAAGCTGAGTCCTTATAAGGCATCTGTGGCCGCTATTAAAGAAATTGGTGGAGCTATCATTGCCATTACACTGGTCATGTCGGCGGTATTTGTGCCGGTGGGCTTTATGGAAGGTACGGTAGGTATTTTCTACCGTCAGTTCTCTTTGACCCTGGCTGTGGCTATTGTGATTTCGGGTATCAATGCGCTTACGCTTTCGCCTGCACTTTGTGCCTTGCTGCTCCGACCGGCAGGTCACGGACGCAAGAAAGCTACCTGGCTCCGTAAGTTCTTTGTGGTGTTCAACCGCCGTTACGACCGCTTTGAACGCAGCTATCAGTTAGGATTACACAAGTATTTAGGACGGAAATCTTTTACTTACGCTACGTTAGTGTTGTTCTTCCTGGCTACGTATGGCATCAATTTAGTGCTTCCTACCGGATTTATTCCGAATGAAGACCAGGGTATGATTTATGTAAACGTGGATGCTCCTCCGGGAGCGACAGTGGAACGAAGCGAAAAGGTGCTGAATCAGATTCAGGCTGCTTTGCTGCCTTTTGATGAGATTGAAAGCATCTCTACACTGGCCGGCTACAGTTTGATGACGGAGACAGAAGGAGCCAGTTACGGTATGGGTATGATCAACCTGAAAGCTTGGGATGAGCGTGATAAGGGAGTAGAGGAGTTGATGCAACTGTATAAGGAGCGTACTTCTCATATCAAAGACGCCGACATACAGTTCTTCTTGCCACCTTCCGTGCCCGGTTTCGGTAACGCCAGTGGTTTTGAGCTTCGTTTGCAGGACAAGACGGCAGGCGATTTCCATGATTTTGCGGAAGTGGCCAATACATTGGTGGAGAAGTTGAATGCCGACCCGCGTCTCAGGGAGTGACGTCTGGTTTTAATCCGAACTTCCCACAGTATTTGTTGAAAGTGGATTTGGCAAAAGCTGCCAAGTTAGGTGTAGACTTGGATAAGGCCATGGAAACACTTCAGGCGTATATCGGAAGTTTCTATTCGTCCAACTTTATCCGTTTCGGACAGATGTATAAGGTGATGATTCAGGCTTCACCGGAGTATCGTATGAATCCGGAGGATTTGTATCGCCTGTATGCGAAGAACAACGACGGTAATGTGGTACCTTATTCAAACTTCATGACCATGGACCGTGTGTTCGGCCCCAGCCAGATTACCCGTTACAACATGTTTACTTCTGCTTTGATTACAGGTGAAGGAGAAGGAGGAATCAGTTCGGGTGAGGTGATACAGGCCGTAGAAGAAATCAGCAAGGAAGTGCTTCCCCGTGGTTACGACGTGGAATGGTCGGGTATTACCCGTGAGGAAAAGGATTCGGGCGGACAGACCATATTGATTTTCGGAATCTGTCTGTTGTTCGTGTATTTGCTGTTGGCGGCACAATACGAAAGTCTGCTGTTGCCTTTCCCTGTCATCCTTTCGTTGCCTGCGGGAATCTTCGGTTCTTATTTCTTCCTGCAACTGGCCGGACTTGAGAACAATATTTTATGCACAGGTGGCTCTGGTCATGTTGATTGGTTTGTTGGGTAAGAATGCGATTTTGATTATCGAGATGGCCAACCAATATCGTCAGAGCGGACTTTCGATTATGGAGGCCGCAGTAAAGGGAGCGGTAAGCCGTCTGCGTCCTATCTTGATGACTTCGTTTGCTTTTATCTGCGGATTGATTCCGTTGCTAGTAGCCACTGGAGCAGGTGCGTTAGGAAACCGTTCTATCGGTACAGCCGCTGCCGGAGGTATGTTTATTGGAACCTTTGTAGGAATCTTCCTAGTCCCCGGTTTGTATATCTTGTTTGAAACCTGGTCGTCTCGTTTAAAGACCGATAAAAAATATGATGAAGATGAAGACTAATCATTTACGAAATTATATCGCAATTGCCGTTGTTATACTGTTGTCTAGTGGCTGTAAGTCGCCTTCTCTCCTTTCGGAAGAGAAGGCGACTCTGCCTGAGACTTTTGTCGGGGGAACCTCGGACACGCTGAGTATGGCCAATTTGTCATGGAAAGAATTCTTTCCGGATACCTATTTAAAGGCGTATATCGATACGGCACTGGTAAGAAATCATAGTTTCTTGCAAACGTTGGAGAGGGTGTCGCTTGCCCGTGAACAATTACGGGTGGGCCGGGGAGCTTTGCTGCCTGAAGTATCTTTAGGCTTGAGTGCCGGTGTACAGCGTTTTGGTGAATACACCATGGATGGGGTAGGAAACAGTACGACCAATACCCCCGATTTGGCTAAAGACAAGCATATCCCTGATCCTTATAAAAAATCTGAATTTGGGCGTAAGCTTTCAATGGGGAAAGCCGACGTATGGGGGAAAACTGACAGATAAAAAAACGTGCAGCAGCGCTTCGCTGGATGAACTCGGTGGAGGCTGCACGCTTGGCACAAGCCATGTTGGTTTCCGAAGTGGCCGTACAGTATTATCGCTTGGTAGGACTGGATAAGAAATGTGTCATTCTGAAAGAAGAAATCCAGAAGGCACAGGAAGCTTATGAACTGACCAATGAGCTGATGAAGGAAGGCGAAGTTTTCCGTTTGTCAGTCGACCAGTTCCAGTCGCGTGGACTGAAGCTGGAAGAGATGCTTCTCGACACGCGTCAGCAGATTGCAGAAGCAGAACGCGCACTGGCATTGTTGCTGGGAAAGCTGCCTTTTGAAATCAAACGTTCCACTTTTGAGGAAATTTCTGCATCGCAGTTCCCTGCTGCTTCCGGTATACCGGCCCAGTTGCTGTGTAACCGTCCGGATGTGAAAGCGGCCGAACTGGAACTGTTGGCTTGTAAGGCCGATGCTTCTGCAGCCCGTAAGACTTTCTTCCCTCCTTGCTTATCGGGGGAGGAGGCGGATTCAATGCCTTTGATTTGAGCAAATGGTTTGTCTCACCGGCCTCTTTGGTCTACGACTTAGCAGCTGGTATCAGTGCTCCTTTATTCAAGCGGCATGAAATCAGGGCTTTGTGGAATGAATCGAAAGCACGTCAGCGTATGGCATTGCTGGAATATCACCGGGTGGCGTTGAAGTCTTATCAGGAAGTAGCCGATTTGCTGGAGGCATCTGAACGGATGGACGAACGTAAATTGTTGAAAGCCAAGGAAAGTCGCGTGCATCGCCGTTCCATTGAGAATGCGAACGAATTGTTCCGTACCGGTTTTGTGGGCTATCTGGATGTGTTGTCTGCCGATGAACGTTATCTGGATTGCGAGCTGGAACGTATCGACTTGAATGTAGCTTATTGTCAGCTTCATACTCTTCTTTACCGTTCTTTGGGAGGAGGACGTTTCTGATACCATTCTTTATTATAAAAAAAAAATAGCCCCGCTTTGACAGTCGTTGGCGTCAGAGCGGGGCTGTGTATTTTTAGTGGCATATTTAGTATGCGGAACGGTATTTTCCTTCTTCTTTTATCTTCTAAGATATTCAGGTAAGAAGCATACCTTGATTCACTGATGTAGTGATTTTCTACGGCTTCCCGTACGGCACATCCCGGTTCATGGCGGTGGGTACAGTTGCCATATTTGCATTGGGCAGAGAATTCAAAGATTTCCTTGAAATAGTGTCCCACTTCTTCGTCTTTCATGTCGAACGTACCAAACCCCTTGATACCCGGTGTATCAATGATGTAACCGTCGCTTGCCACCGGAAACATTTCTGAGAATGTGGTGGTGTGCATACCTTTGTTATGTGCGGTGGAGATTTCTCCTGTCTTGACATTCTGTTCGGGCAGGATGGCATTGATAAGGGTGGATTTTCCCACACCAGAATGGCCGGAAAATAAGGTTACTTTTCCTTCTAATGCCTGTTTGATTTCGTCTACTCCCGTACCGTCCAAGGCAGAAATCCGGTAACACGGGTAGCCGATGTGCGTGTATAAGTTTGTCAAGCCATCCAGGTAATGCAGTTCTTCTTCCGTATAGCGGTCTACCTTGTTGAAAACCAGGCATACTGGTACACGATAGGCTTCTGCAGAGGCCAGAAAGCGGTCGATGAAGACTGTCGAAGTCTCCGGATAGTTCACCGTAACCACCAGCATGCACTGGTCCAGATTGGCTGCAATGATGTGTGACTGTTTGGAAAGATTGGAAGAACGGCGGATGATGTAATTTTTCCGGTCTCAATTTCAGTAATGAATGCGGTTCCCTCCGCATTGACATTGATTTGTACACGGTCGCCCACCGCAATGGGGTTCGTGCTGCGTATTCCTTTCAGGCGGAAATTTCCTTTTATCTTACATTCAATCAGCTTTCCCTCGTCCGTCTTGACCAGGTACCAGCTTCCCGTATTTTTAATGACCAGACCTTTTTCCAAAATGAATATGTGCAAAATTTAAAAAGAGGAGGGAAGAGACCATAAGGACTCCTCTCTCCTCGTGTATGGTGAATAAGATTATACTGTCATGATTTCTTTGTCCTTGGCAGCCAGCATGTCGTCAATCTGCTTGATGTACTTGTCGTGTACTTTCTGCAGTTTGGCTTCCGAGTTTTTCTGTTCATCTTCCGGCATACCATCTTTCACAGCCTTTTTCAGAGCGTCAATGGCGTCGCGGCGTGCGTTGCGCACACTTACTTTTGCAGTTTCACCTTCACCCTTGCACTGCTTGCTCAACTGTTTACGGCGTTCCTCTGTCAACGGCGGGATACCGATACGGATGATTTCACCGTTGCTTTCCGGCATGATACCCAGTTCAGAGTCGATGATAGCCTTTTCAATTACGCGAAACATGCTCTTGTCCCACGGCTTGATGGCGATGCTGCGCGCATCAGGAGTAGTTACTGCCGCTACATTGTTGATGGGCACCATGCTTCCGTAAGAATCTACGCGGATACCGTCCAACAAACGTACGTCAGCCTTTCCTGCACGGATGTGAGCCAGTGACTCATCCAGGTACATGACTGCCATATCCATTTTTTTTCTTCAGCTTCGCTGATAATTGTTTTAGAATCTGCCATATATTTCTTGCATTTTATAGGTTTTATATTCGTTTGATAAGTATTTATGTGAACAAAAATAAGCTATTTTTTTATTTCCTTGCAATACTTCTGAAAAATAAGTTTGTGTCTTCCGGTTTCGGAAATATCCTGAAAAAACTTCTTATCTTTGTTTTTATCACTATAAAAAACAGCACGGTTGTATGATTACACTTTATTTGGCGCGCACGGGCAGACGGTGGAAAACCTGAGCCGTATTTTTCAAGGGCACTTGCCCGGTACATTGACAGAAGAAGGAAAAAAACAGGCGATGGAATTAGGAGAGTCCCTGCGGGATATTGCACTGGATGCAGTGGTCAGCAGTGATCTGCAACGGGTGGTGGATACTGTGCAACTGGCTGTTGGGAGCCGGCAGCTGCCTTGGCAGCAGACTACGTTGTTGAGGGAAATAGACTGGGGACCTTGGACCGGGCTGTCCGTGGGGAGTGTCGATTTAAGTAATCCTCCCGCTGGAGTGGAAACTCGCCAGATGATGTACGACCGGGCCGGTGCTTTCTTGGACTATCTGTGGCAGCATTATGACGGGAAGCGTGTGTTGGTAGTGGCACACGGACAAATCAACCGTTGCCTGGAAGCCCGTATTACAGGCGTCCCGCTGGAGGAACTGCGTACGGTTTCACTGATGAAAAATGCAGAACTTCACCGTTACGAACTGACACGTGAATAAACAAAAACGCAAGACCAGAATGCGTTTCCAGTCTTGCCGTATATTTTTTGATTCAAATGAATAATCAGTTGTGTACCAGTGTACCGATGTTTTCGCCAGACATTACCTTTTTCAGGTTGCCCACTGTATCCATGTCGAATACAATAATCGGCAGGTTGTTTTCCTTACACATACAAGTAGCGGTCAGGTCCATTACTTTCAGTCCTCTTGCCAGTACTTCATCGTAAGTGATGTCATCGAACTTGGTGGCAGTCGGATCTTTTTCCGGGTCGGCAGTATAGATACCGTCCACGCGCGTACCCTTCAGCATCACGTCAGCTTCAATTTCAATACCTCTCAAAGAAGAACCAGTGTCTGTAGTAAAGAACGGATTACCTGTTCCGGCCGACATGATTACTACTTCTCCGTTTTCCATGGCTTCAATGGCTTTCCATTTGGTGTAAAACTCGCCGATGGGTTCCATGCGGATGGCTGTCAGTACGCGGGCCTTTACACCGGCTGCTACCAAGGCAGAACTTAATCCCAGGCTGTTGATAACCGTAGCCAGCATACCCATCTGGTCACCTTTCACACGGTCGAATCCTTTTCCAGCTCCAGACAGTCCGCGGAAGATGTTACCGCCACCAATCACGATACCAATCTGTACCCCCATGTCGTGGATTTCCTTGATTTGCTGTGCATATTCGCCCAGACGTTTTTTTTTTTTTCGTCAATACCGTATTTCTTTTCTCCCATCAAGCTTTCGCCGCTGAGTTTTAACAGGATGCGTTTGAATTTTGCCATAATCGTATTTGTTTTTAGATTGCTACAAAGTTAGTAATAATTTGCATATATCCCGAGGCTTGTCGTTAAAACTATACCTGTCGGTGGAGGTTGGTGTGTGGCATCCGGTAGAGTATTCCTCCCTGCACAATGCCTCGTAATGCCAGGTACACAATAAAAGCCATCCACAATGCATGATTTCCTAACGTGGTATGGAATCCATAATAGAGTAGGAAGAAGCTGGCCGAAGCCACTAACATGGAGCGGAGCATTACGCGAGTAGCTGTGGCACCGATACAGATTCCATCGAGCAGAAAGGCTGAGAATCCTGCCAGCGGAATGGCCAGTACCCAATAGATATATTCTTCAGAAGCCGAAATGACAGAAGTGTCGTTGGTGAGCAAGCCGAGAAAGCTTTTTCCTCCTGCTCCGTAGAGTAACGTGAACAGCAGTGACAAGGCGATTCCGCACTTGAAAAGATGCCGTATGGTCAGTCTTAGCGACTGGTTGTCTTTGGCCCCGATGTATTTCCCGGTCAGTGCCTCTCCTGCGTAGGCAAATCCATCCATGAAATAAGAATAGAGTGTAAATAGCTGCATCAGCAGGGCATTCACGGCCAATACCACATCCCCGTAAGCCGCACTGTGGAAGTGAAGAAGACGGTAACTGCAATCAGGCAGAGCGTGCGGAAAAAAATATCCCGGTTTCCTGGAAGAAACGCTTCATTTCCATACGGTCGAACAAGGCTTCTGGCGAAGGTATTTCCGGAGTGGACGGTAATAAGCCAGCCAGAGCAGACAGGCCATGCCCAGTCCGGCATATTGTGCACGAGCGTGCCTAAGGCCACGCCTTCTACCCTTCATCTTTCAGTACAATACAAAG
>ENA-OPYV01000282-OPYV01000282.1-human-gut-metagenome-genome-assembly--contig:-NODE-282-length-15722-cov-2.149022_pt1 | contig 15722 bp, 25 predicted proteins | sample MGYA00242474_ERZ504485 | MGnify/ENA primary metagenome ERZ504485 (study PRJEB26092, sample SAMD00036263) | human gut metagenome | host: Homo sapiens | study: EMG produced TPA metagenomics assembly of...
CTTCGATCAACTTTGTATAATCACAAATATTAACTGCATGATCTCCAATTCGTTCGATATTACTTGTCATATCAAGATATGAGCCGATATTTTTTGAAGCTTTAACATTCGTTTCATGCGCCATCATCTTTGCTGCGGCTCTTGAAATTTCTTTATTCAGATAATCAATATAATCTTCTCTTTTATCAACATCACCTAAGGATCTGCTGCTTCCTGCCAAAAATGCATCAAAACTTCTTCTACATTGACTCTTGCCATCTCAAGCATTCTCTGAATTTCATTTCTTAAGTTCTGTAAGTTGATCGCTGACGTACCAAATGTAGCATCTACTCTTGTATCAACCGATTTGATGTATTTTAAATGTTTGTGTTGTTCTTTCTCTTCTGCTTTCTCTGGAAGGATCTTGGTTGCAAGTTTTGCCAGATAATTTCCAAATGGGATCAGCAGGATGGTTGTACTGATATTAAATAATGTATGCATATTGGCAATCTGTTTTGTAATACTGCTTCCACTGAATCCTGCCACATAATTTGTCAAAGGTGTCACTAAACATAAAATTGTAAAAATGGCTGTTCCGATAATATTGAAGCTTAGATGAATGATCGTTGCTCTCTTCGCACTTCTCTCTGTTCCGATCGATGCTAAGATCGCTGTGATACATGTACCGATATTCTGTCCAAATAATACAAAGGCTGCATCATGGAAACTGATCACTCCACTTAATGCTAATGCTTGCAGGATACCTACAGAAGCTGAAGATGACTGGATGACCGCTGTAAAGATCATACCTGCGATGATTCCAATCAGTGGATTAGAAAATCTTGTCATCAGGTTGATAAATGGTGGATACTCACGAAGTGGTACCATGGAATCTCCCATCATGTTCATTCCGACAAATAAGATACCAAGTCCCGCAATGATCTCTCCGACAAACTGTACTTTCTCATTCTTTGAAAATACAACAAGTGCTACACCAATAAATGCGATCAATGGTGCTAATGCTCCAACGTCTAATGCGATTAACTGTCCCGTGATCGTTGTACCGATATTTGCTCCCATGATGATCCATACTGCTTGATTTAATGTCATCATTCCAGAGTTTACAAATCCTACAACCATTACCGTTGTAGCTGAGGATGACTGGATCACGGCTGTGATCAAGGCTCCTACGATAATTCCTAAGAATCTATTGGATGTCAATTTTTCCAAAATGTCTTTCATTTTATTTCCGGCAACGGATTCTAATCCGTTACTCATCATCTGCATACCATAGAGGAATAATGCTAATCCTCCCAACAGACCTAAAATATTTGTACTGCTCACTTTTTTTCTCCTTTAGTTGTTCTTTTCTTTACTTTTCTTTCACTTATTTTTTACAACAGTTTTATTTTAACTTATTTAGGAGATGTGTTGTGTTAAATGTATGTAAAATTTTTTTGTACTTTTATATGTTTATACTTTGTTTTTATTGAATTAATATATGTTTCTGTTAAAATAAACGTCAAGGTGTTACTTCACATTTGACGTGAATGGCGGTTTGCTTCCTACGGGGAGTTCTAGCCCCGATTACATAGATCCATCTCTTTCATAGAGAAATCTGACGGAAAGGGGACTTGAAATTATGCTAACCATTACAGACCTAATCGCAGTAATCTCACTGTGTGCGACTTTTTATAGTCTTGGCTATGTGCGTGGAAAGCATGATGCCAAGACAGAAAAGACCGCCCTACCCTGAGAAAGTAAGCGGTCTATAAAACTTATATTAATCAGGCAAACCGTCATCGGTAGCACCTTTTTATATTGTTATATTAACATCTATAATTTTTTATGTCAATTCTATTATCTAATTTATATTTAACTTTCTAGTCAAAATAAACTCAATCACCAAATGACACAACACAATTTCCAGAAGAAAGGCAATAAGACACGGAAGATAAAACCAACTGTAATATCTATTATGTTGCAACAATACCACTTGCATTTCATAGCCAACCAAGAATAAAAAAAGCTCCTACAATGATCATTGTCGCAAATCTGTTTTTACTTCTCATCTGTCCAATGCATATTGCTGTATATGCCTGATAGATCAGATGCATCGTCCATATGATTCCATATATGATCATATAAAGAATGGTTAAAACAACTTTTTGTTTTTGTAAAATCCTGAAAATGTCGAATCGGTATTCCTTGAAGTGAAGCTTCTCCGTGATATACAATACTTTGTATATAAACCAATATATTATTTTCTGCAAAAAAGATAAAAACTGTTGTAAAACTGATGATGATCGCACTGAAAACCTTTGACAAGATCAACTTTCTCACAGTCACTGGAAGTGTATGTGTAAGGTAGCTTTCCTTTCCATACATGCTTTTCCAGAACCTTTGTATCACAAGAATAATATTCACGCAGAATATAAAAATAAAATACCGGTCACAACAACAATAGCCTGTGCCTTTATTGGGATATGATCATAAAATGTTTCATAATTGAACACAGTATTGATTCCATGGACAATTCCATAAATGATCAAAACAGCCCATAGTGGCAGCATGATCTTAACGGTAATATTTTAGATCATATTTCATCAATTTCCTTAACATAATTTTTCCTCCTCTCCTTATCCCTTCTATTTTTCCTACTCCAGATTCAATTTCTTCGTTAATATCACTTCTGTAACAATATGATAAATGATAATGATCACAATATTTTCTACAAGATAGATCCACAGATCACTATAAAATCCAAATGTATTCTGCAGACTTGATCCCATATTATCTAAGTTTGTCATACTTGGAATTCCGATCAGTGATACAATGATCGATAATCCAGCATATGCTACAAATGCAAACAAGAATCGATTGCCATTACTCAACTGTCCGATCACCATTGCTACATATATATGGTAGATTCCGCTTAGCAAACCTACCACTGCGATCACCGCTCCATATCCAATCCATGGTCCTGCATGTACTTTGACGACCCAGTTTTCAAAATATGTTACGGTGTCCATAAGTTTTACCGGGCTTATCGCAATGATCTCTACTCCCAATAAAGAGATTACGAGTGCTGTCCCACAGCTGATGATCAATGCACTGATCACTTTGGATAAGATCAGGCTTCTTGTAGTAACTGGAAGCGTGAACATTAAATATCCTTCTTCCTGCAATAACCCATTCCAGAAGCGCTGAATCACAATGATCACATTCATTACAAAAAATCGCCACGATCACTGCAACAATGACCACAAGACTAAATACGATCATCGTATTTCCAATTCCGTCAAGATTCGACCGAATACTGATTCCAAAGATCAGTCCCATCACTAAGAGTACACCCCATAATGGTGCTAAAATCTTCGCTAATGCTTTCAGATCATACTTAATTAATTTTCCTAGCATACTTCGTCCCCTCCTCTGTATACATCTGTATGAAATATCTCACGGAACAGGGCATCGATGGATTTGCCGCTTTCTTCTCTTAAGTCATCAGCTGACTTGTATGTTACAATATTTCCTTCTTTGATAAAAATAACCTCATCCATGATCTTCTCGATATCTGCGATCAGATGTGTTGAAATGATCACGGTTCCTTCCTCATTATAATTGTTTAAGATCGTATCTAAGATAAAATCCCTTGCTGCGGGATCGACTCCTGCGATGGGTTCGTCTAGCAGATAGAGTTGTGCTTTTCGGCACATTACCAAAACTAACTGGACTTTCTCTTTATTTCCTTTGGATAAGCTTTTGATCTTCGCTTCGGTGTTGATCTTTAATGTCTCACACATGCCCTCTGCTTTTTTACGGTCAAAGTCTTCGTAAAAATCTTCAAAAAAATCCATCAATCTGCAATCTTCATCCAATCTGCAAAATACATCTTATCTGGCAGATAGCTGATGATCTTCTTGCTGTCAACACCAGGTGCTTTACCATTGACTTTAATCTCACCTGATGTTGGTTGCAACAGACCGTTTAATAACTTGATCAATGTTGTCTTTCCAGAACCATTGGGTCCTAAAAGCCCGATGATCTTTCCTCTCCCTATTGTTAAGTTGATTCCCGTTAAAGCTTCCTTCTTTCCATACCGTTTCTCTAAATCAGTTAATTCTATTAAATTCAAATCCTTCATTCTTCCTCTTCCTTTCCGATCAATGCGACTGCATCTTCCTTATTGTATCCAAGTTCCTCTAAATCCCTGATGTATTGTTTTACGATCTTGTGTCCTATATCTTTCCGACATTCTTCTATCTTCGTCACATCTTCTGTGACACAGCGCCCGCTTGTTCGGTTGGTGATCGTTAATCCATCCTGATCAAGTGCTGATAACGCTCTCTGCATCGTATTCGGATTCACCCCTGCTTCTCCTGCAAGATCCCTGACACTTGGTAGTTTCTCTCCGCTTGGATAGTTCCTGACACGATCCTCTTGATCATCTGTTCCTTCAGTTGTGTCCAGATTGGTCTTCCATCATCTATCTTCCACCCCATAGTTCTCCTTCCTTCTTATTGTATTATTGTATTACTTCCTTAATACAATAATATTGTATGCTACTTTTTATAAAATGTCAATCCTTATTTCATTTATACTTTTGACACTCTCATCATAAATTGATAGAAAACACAAAAGACATCGCACGAATATTTGTATTTCATGCGATGTCTTTATGACTACTATTGGTAACTATAAATAAAATAGTTCCTTTTTATTTGATCATTGTCAGGATCCGTTCTCTACATCCCAGACCAATACCATTGGCCTGTTCGATGTTTTTCTCTAGTTGGTGTTCAAAGTGACGGAAGGGAAGAAAGATGCCAATCTCGCTGCTTTGTTGTTCAAATTTTGTTTTCATCCATTACACCATAATACATGAACGCTCTTGGCAATTGTTCTTCCAGTCTCATCATAAAATCCCAAACAATGCTGTAGACTTCGTTATCCTCTATCATTTCTTTTACTTCTTTAGGTAGTTTAAATAATAGCAGGATTCCAATATGTTCCCCAATCTTCATTGTGTTAATTTCATTTTTGTTCCGATAATCGTGTTTTTCACGAAATCCATAAGCAAGACAGATTTCATAATCCGGTATATCGTCCGCCTGATCTAAAATCTGCTGAAACATTTTATATTGTTTTTGTGAAATCTGTTTGTTTACGGATGTTCGTTTAATCAGCTCGCCCTCTGCATCTGTTAATCTTACAGGATTTGTTACACCTTTATCATTGAATCTCATAGGAATCAAAAACGCATTTCTTAACAGATCAAACATACTGTTTCCACAGATTCCCATCAAGAAAGCGGAAAGATCCCTATTTTGATATGCATCAAATAGTGCTTTCACAAACTGTTTTTCCGAAAGATCACGATCTCCACTGTTGGCAAACTCTTCATAAAATAACTCTCTCAATCGTTCACAGGCATCATTATTTTCCAGAATTTTTTTAAATATATGCTCTGCATTTTCTTCTCTTGGAAAAATTGTTTCCACGCTGATCATCCCTTTCTTGACTTTTTCATCAACTGTATTATACTTTAGGAAGAACGATATGTAAAATATATATATCATATCATTAACATACAAATTTTTATATAACTAGGAGGTCAATCATGCCTTTTGACTATTATCGTATCTTTTATTATGTTGCAAAATATAAGAGTTTCTCTAAAGCTGCGAAATTCTTACATAATAATCAGCCAAATATCACTCGCTGCATGAATATTATGGAAAGTGAACTTGGCTGCACTTTATTTATCCGGTCACACAGAGGAATCAAGCTGACGCCAGAAGGGGAACAACTTTTATGCACATGTAGCAATTGCGATCCAGCAGATTTCTTCTGGAAATGATGAACTAAATCGAACAAAAAATCTGAAATCTGGAACTGTTACGATCGGAGTAAGCGAAACTGCACTTCATTTATTTTTGCTGCCGAAATTAGAGAAGTTTCACAAACTTTATCCACATATTAAATTAAAAAATTTCCAACCATTCCACACCACAGGCAATCAAAGCTTTGAGAAAAGGATTCGTTGATTTTAGTATTGTGACAACACCATTGTATTGCGAACATCCACTACAATCGCAACGACTTTGCTCTTTCCGCGACATTTTAATTGGCGGACCTTCTTATAGGGATATTGGTTTTTCACCGAAAAGACTACGTGATCTGCAGGATTTTCCTTTTATTTCATTAAATGAAGGAACAGCAACCAGAAATTTTTTATGAGAAATATTTCTATCAGAATCAGTTAGTTTTTTCTCCGGATATGGAAACTGCTACAACGAACCAGATCTTATCTCTGGTGCAGCATGATCTTGGAATTGGTTTCTGTCCGGAAGCTCTTGCTAAGGACTATCTTGATCGTGGTGAAATTATAGAAATTCCTGTAAAGGAACATGCTAATCCACGAGACATTTGTCTCCTTACCGATTCTACCCGACCAATTGGAATTGCTGGGAAAAAATTATTAGAAAATACTTATGGATTCGGAGGGGTGATATATATGGAGAAAGAATTTCATAATCATATGCGGATTCCTTGGCATGATTATACAAGAAAAAGTATTGGTCGTCCGATCACGGAAGCTTCGTTAAGTGAGAAAGCCTCGATCATCGGTCGTACTGGAATTATGCTTCTATCTTGCGGAACTGGAGCATGGAGAGTACGAAGTTCTATGAACACACTGGCTAGAGAACTTGGAATTACTTGTACTGCTGATATTGGTTTATTATCAATTGAATATACTTGTATTGATGGTGGTAACTGTTATACAGAATCCCTATGTCTGTTTAATACAGGCGTAAATACATCAAAACTTTATCGAATGGAATTGTTTGTTAACAAATTTTCCAAAAACTGCAAGAAGATGTCTGGAGATGAACTTCATACACTACTTGATCAGATTCATGAAATTCATGGATTTTACTCTCCGCCATTCCTTGGTCTGGCTGCAGCTGTTGCATGCAGTGCATTTACTTTTTTTTATTGGGCGGCGGCCCTGTTGAAAATGTTTTGTGCATTTCTGGGTGCCGGTGCCGGAAATTATCTTCGAGCGAAGATGAATCAGCATCATTTGACTTTATTTTTTATGTACCGCTGCAAGTGTTGCTCTGGCATGCATTGTATACACAATTGCATTTACGGCATTGAAATCTGGATTTCATGTTTCGATCCACCATCAGGCTGGTTATATTTGTTCCATGTTATTTATCATTCCAGGATTTCCATTTATCACAAGTGGAATTGACCTTGCGAAACTAGATATGAGATCTGGACTGGAACGTTTAACATATGCGATCATTATTATCTCTGTTGCAACTTTGGCAGCATGGATGCTTGCTTTGGTGCTTCATTTGAAACCAATGGATTTCCTTCCTCTTGACCTTAGCAAATTCCAGTACCTGATCTTCCGATTGATCGCAAGCTTCTTCGGAGTGTTAGGATTCTCTGTAATGTTTAACAGCCCTTTACGACTTGCCGCTACCGCAGGTTTAATCGGAGCGATTGCAAATACAACTCGTCTGGAACTTGTTGATCTCGCCTCATTTCCACCAGCTGCAGCTGCATTCCTTGGTGCTTTGCTTGCTGGTCTTCTGGCATCTATGATCAAGACTTCGATTGGTTATCCTCGAATTTCTTTGACTGTGCCTTCCATCGTTATTATGGTTCCTGGATTGTATTTGTATCGGGCAATTTATAATATTGGTATTACTTCGATTAATACCGGTGCTTTTTGGTTTACAGAAGCTTTACTTATTATTATGGCTTTGCCGCTTGGATTGATCTTTGCAAGAATTATTACAGATAAGACGTTTCGACGTTGTTCATAGAAATGGATATGAATATAGGGGCTGTCTCACTAAAGTGACAGCCCCATAAAAAGACTTATATGAACACAAGAAAAACCTTATCCAATATTTAATCTGTCAATTTCACTGTCAATCAATGCAATTTCCTCATTATTCAACTGCCATTCAAATGCACTGCAATTTTCATCTGCCTGTGCAGGTGTATTAACTCCAGTTAATGCTGTACCAACAAAACTCTTTTGGGTACTCCAGTTGATGGATACCTGTGCCACCGGTACATTGTGTGCTTCTGCAATTTTATCTAATGTCTTTAATAATTCCATAACATTAGAGAATACCGGTTCTTTTTAAAGAATGGATAGAATACCTGACGCATGTCCTTTGGATCTGGTTTTGGAAGTTCGCGAATAGCTCCTGTTAAAATTCCACCACCTAGAGAACCATAAGTCATTGTCCCAATTCCTTGAGTTTCAGCCCATTCCATTAGTTCTCTTTCTGACTGGTTCACGATAGAAAACGGAGGCTGGATTACATCAATTTTAGCATATTTTTGCGCTTCCTGAATTAATTCTTTGGAAGAATTAGACATTCCAATGTAACGGATTTTCCCCTTTTTTTTCAACATATTACAGACTGCCATTGTTTCTTCAATCGGTGTATTTTCATCTGGCCAATGCATAATATAAAAGTCTATATAATCTGTTTGTAATCTTGCAAGAGATTCATCAATTTCACGCTCTACGGAGTTATATTTGTTATCTCTTACAGATTTTCCTGTGTAATGACTGATGTAAGAACCAAACTTTGTTGCAAGATACACTTTTTCACGATATCCATCTTTTAATGCTTGTCCAACGACTGTTTCAGAATGACCGTCTCCATAGATTGGGGCTGTATCTACCATATTAACTCCATTATCTATCATCTGGCGAATGGCAGCAATCGATTCTTCTGTATCTACATCTCCCCATGTCACTCCTGCAGAGTTTGCTCCTGCAATCCCCCCATGTACCAACTGTTAATGCAGAAATATCAGCATCTGCATTTTTAAAATGTTTATATCTCATAATTTTTCTCCTTTTTAACGAATTTTTTCTGCTTCCTTATATTGTGCCATAATCAATTGTTTTAACTCCCATTCATTTTCTGTCAGACCACAATAAACTTCTATAGCTTTTTCAATCCCATGTTCTTTTACATAGTTTGTAATTTCTATACTGGCAATATCGCTTTCATCACGGTATAAAAATCCATAGGCAATCCCTTTTGCCAAATAAAATGGCAGAATATGATGTTTCATACATAACAATGCTGGTCCTACAAATCGATTATCTCTGGAAAGTTTTGTCTTAGGATCTGCTGCTACTCTCGTAAAAGCATCTTTCAGATTTCGGTTTTTAGGAGCTTCTACAATAAAAATCAATCCACTCCTGATGGTCAGTTTCATCAAATTGATATTCCGCCTGAATAGCTGCATCCGCTTCAAAAAATGCTCCAAGTACACAATCCTCAATCCATCCATCATCATAAGTATCACGAATGTAAGTATAGCCTTTTGCTTTTCCCAAAAAAGCCAACATGCAATGCTTCATATTTCCAGTATAGACTTTTCGATAAATCTGAGCTTTCCCTTTTTGAACCCCTCCAGTTTGTTTCACCTGTGGCAGCTCACCTTTAAAAGGTTCTTCATCAATTCCAATATGTCCATCTAATTTAGTTGTAACTGCAAATGCATCTTCTGCAATTAATTCTTCAGAAGACGGCATTGCCGCCATTCCTACCATAACCTGACAGATTCCTATTTTTTCTTTAAGATAACGGCTAGCAGCCGGGTTATTTTGCAATAATTTTGCTAACTCTGTCTCAAAGTAATCCGGAGCCCCCAATGCATTAACACAAAGCAGTATGTTCAATGGAGCTGCCTCTTGTTCTGTACGATATTCAATAGCTTCCTTTAAATTTTGACAAATACTTTGAAAAGCACCTTCGTATACGCAACAGGCAATCAAATCTACTTTTTTCATATGTTCAATCAAATCTACTGTATCTGAACAATCTAAAACATCAAAATCGTCGACAAGAACTCTTTCGTTTTATTGTTCGCACCTACCCCGTTCAATCAAATAAGTGCCTTGTTCTTTCAACTGTTTCATCCGTTCTTCCATAATATCGTAAATATACAAATGGTAACCAGATTCAAAAAATAATCCACCGATGACACCTCGTCCAATATTTCCAGCACCAATCACAAGTAATTCTTTTTTCATCTTTAGCCTCCTGCCCTTAAGCAATCGCTCCAATTGCGAATAACAGTACACCGACAGCCATAGTTCCAATCAAAAGCGGTACGACTTTTACACCTTTTTCAATAACCAATATTCAATACCAACCAATGCAATTTTTAACATTCCCGGCATGACTGTATCTAATGTTGTTTGCAATACAATGCCGCCATTTTTTACATTCCCAATAGTAATTGGTGTACTAAATGTTTACAGTATAAAATATCATAGCACCGATTGCCATTAATCCAACTACTGTACAAGCATAAGATACTTTATCCATAATACCTGATTTCTGGGATTTTACCATAAATTCCATTCCCATGCTGTAACCATATTTCAGGCTGTACCATCTTGCCAAATAGTTTGGAATATTATAAATTAATAAGAATAAAAATTGGTGCAAATACATTTCCAGCTGCTGCCATAGTAATTACAAGTGAGGTTGCCAGAATTCTTAATGTTGCAGGAAATAGAGTATCTCCAATTGCTGATAGCGGTCCCATTAATGCCGTTTTTACTGTATTGATAGTTGTATCATCAAACTCTGGATTTTTTGCATTTTCCTCTTCCATCGCAGTAGAAATACCTAGGGCAAATCCTGCAATATTCGGAGTAATATTAAAGTATTCCATATGGCGCTTCTTGGCCTTGATACGTTCTTCTTTATTATCTTTATAAATCTTATCAAGAACTGGAAGTAAGGAGAATGTATATCCATTATGCATCTGTCCCGGATAGTCATTCATACAATTTAGTGCTAAATATCTTCGATATATTGTTTTTAAATCTTTCTTTTCAATCTTAGAACTCATTTTCGTCACCTCCTGCATTTTCTTCAGCTGCTAGCTGATTATTCTGTGATGTTACCATAACTAATACAAACATAATTCCTAATAGAGTTACTGCAATCGTCGGCATACTTAAATATGCTGCTAAAATAAATCCGATAAAGAAATATGGTGACATCTTTTTTTGTAATTACCATCTGGAGTAAGAGTGCAAACCCTACTGCCGGCAAAAGATTTGCAGAAGCTGCCAAGCCATTAATAATTACTTTTGGAATTGCATTTACTGCAGCTTCCACTGCTGCACTTCCTGCAAAGATGCAAAACAAAAGCATAAGCAAAATACACTACAAAACAGGTGAAAACAGAACCCATTATATATATTCTAGAAGCACCTTTAGAATCATCTTTTTCAAGATATTTCATCATAATCTGTCCAAAAGCTGCATTCATCAATTTACATCCAATGAAAATGAATCCACCTAACAATGCAATTGGCAATGCCATTGCAGTTGCTACTGCCTTTCCACCTCCAGTTAAAAATTGCAAAAGCAGTACATATGGCTCCCGCAGAAGTATAATCCGGGCTGACTGCTGCTCCAATTGGAAATGAACCGATAAACATTAATTCCAAAACACTTCCCATAATCACACCTTGCACCGGATCTCCCAAAAACAGTCCTGTTAATGTTGAGACTACAATCGGACGTCCAACTTGAGGGAATCCGTAAATCCATTCACTTTTACATAAACCTAATACAAGCCCACTAATATTGCTTTTATTAACATTCTTTTTCCTCCTAACTTTCTAATAGTTTTTCATCTACATGTGTAATAGCTTCTGTCGGAACTTGCTGAATGTCAATTTCTATGTTTTTGCAAGCAGTTTTTTCAGCGTCTTTACATCTTCTGATGTTACATTAATTGCTTTGCTTAATGCTTTTGTATTTTCATTTGCAGGCAATACACCAAGATTCACATAATTTAATTCTGGTATTTCCTTTGCCAACCTCTCCACATCCTGAATATTATTTACAACAATAAACATTTTTATATTTATCTGTCACTCCTGATTTGATTGATTTTACAGAATCTTCAATCGATTTAATTACTAATTTCATTCCCTGTGGCTTGGAAAGTCTTAACATTGACTGGCGCATTTCATCTTTTGCAACCTCATCATTGGCAACTAAAATACAATCTGCTCCAATATGACGTGACCATGAAATAGCTACCTGTCCATGTACCAACCGATAATCTACTCGCAATAATTTAATCATCCACAATTCCTCCTTTTTAATCAAATACTACACTTACGCGATATGCTCCAGGTACAATTGCTGCCTCAAATGCCTGTTCCACATCATCTAATTTATATTTTGCTTCTACTAATTTTGATAAATCGATTTTCTTTTCTCTCATCAGCTCTGCAGCTCTTTCAAAATCACATTTGTCTGCAGAAAAAGTTCCAATTAATTCCATTTTACGATAATGAATTAAGTTAGAATCAACATGCAGCTCCGGTGCAGGATACCCCGCTGCAAACATTAAAATTCTTCCATGCAGCCGTTTAATCATTTCCAATGCCTGATCGTTGGCTGCTGTCACTCCTACTGCCAAAATAACTGCATCTACACCTCGTCCATCCGTCCATTCTTTAACTGCTTCTACCGGATCTTTTTTCTTTTACATCAACAACATTTTAACCCAAGTTCTTTTAGCAACTTCAATTTTTTTTTGTCCATCATTTCTGTAATCATGACTTCACAGCCTTCTGCTTTCGCTACCAATGCATTCAAAACACCCATCGTTCCTGCACCAATAACAACTATTTTTTCTCCCTGCTGTACACGAAGTTTCCGAATTCCCTGACATACAGTTCCAACCGGCTCTACAAATGCTGCTTCTGACGGATCCATGTTCTGATTTAATTTAAATAAAGAACGATAAGGTTTGATTACGTATTCAGAGCAACCAAATCCTCCGTGATATCCATCTGGAGACAGCTTGTTTCTTCCAGCCCCCAAGGTAACACATTCACTGGTCAATCCCTTTTTACAAAATTCACACTCACCACAATTATCATATCCGATTCCAACCATTTCGCCAACTTCAAATTCCTTTACATCAGAACCCATATCTACTATAGTTCCTGCAAATTCATGTCCCCATGCCATAGGAAACATCAGATTTTTTCTTGCTCCTGTATACTGCCCATAATCTGTCGTACAAATATTACAGGCACCATTTTTAATCAATACTTCATCGGCTTTTAACGCCGGAATTTCTCTTTCATGTACTTTTACGACACGTTCTGCTTCCAAAACTGCAAATCTTGTTGTCTTTCTTTCACTCATTTCCTTCTACCTCTTTCTATTATAAATTTTGCCTTATGATATGATATGTTTTCTCATAAACCTTAAAAGGCTCCAAAAAGTATTTACTATCTGTATATTCCAACACAAAATGCCCAGAAAAACGATTGCGATCAAAAATATCCAATATTTCTTTTTATGTCAGCTTCTCCATCTCCCCATGCCAGATGTGAACGGATACCATTTTTTTATAATCCATAAAATGACAATGATTTAGTTTTTTCCCAAATGTATCAAAATAATCTTGTATAGATTCCTTAGCATTGTAAATTGTATGAATATCTGCTGTAATTGTAAATGCTTTAGAATTCACTTCCTTCATCATCTGTTTAAATCGCTGATAGTATTTACTAATGTGGTACTTTGCCTGGATAATGTTTCCATTGTCAAAGACACCCCATATTTTTCAGCAAATCTGCACAATTCGCCAACCATCCAGACACTACGATCCCATGCTTCCTGTCTTGTCTCAGAATAAGACTGCCAGCCGGATGTAATCAAAAGTTTCGGACACGATAATTCATGTGCTGCTAGAATCATATTCTGAAAATACTGTTTTGCTTTTTCTCTTAACTCTGTCTTTTTTACTGCCATATGAAATGGATTCGGACAAGATTGTCTAGGAGTAATGCTTACTATACGGATATCATACTGACTCATTAGTTTTTTAATATATTTTGTATCTTCATAATTATTACTGTCAACGAAATAATGGGAACCGCAGGTCCAAAGATCCATAGAATGATAACCAATCTCTGCGATTGATTTCATATAATCATTCAGTTCATAAAACCGATATATATGATTCATTGGGGCAAATTGTTCAATTCCCAATGTTTTTACCATCTGTTCTCAGACCCGAATAATTTCATATAATGTTCTAACTCTGCTTGGAATCCTGCCACACCTGCTGCAATTGTCTGCTGCAAATTCATCTTTTTCGGTGTAAATTCATCTTTTCCGGAACCATGAACTTCTGTGGAAGCAAGGGCTTCTCTTAATGCCTGCTTTCCTGCCTCACTGACATCTGTATTTAAATTTACTTCTGAATTCCTGTTCTTACTGCTTTTGCAAGATTTTCATCCCCTGTTCCAGAACCTCCGTGCAATACTAATGGGACTGGTACTTCCTTAGATAAATGATCTAAAAGTTCAAATTCCAAATGTGGTTCTCCTTTGTATACTCCATGAGAAGTTCCAACTGCAACTGCCAGACAATCAACTCCGGTTTCTTCCACATACTTTAATGCTTCTTCTAATTTGGTAAGTCCTGCATCTCTTGTTTCTTCATATTCAGCACCCTGTCCTACATGTCCAAGTTCTGCCTCTACCGAAGTTCCTACTGCATGAGCGATTTTTACAATTTCTTTTACTTCTTCTACATTCTTTTCATAAGCACATGTAGAACGATCAATCATAACAGAACTAAATCCTGCATGAATTGCTTTTACAATATCTTCATAAGCTCCACCGTGATCTAAGTTTAGAGCAAATGGTACTTCTGGATACTGTTTTTCATAATATCTTGCAATATCAGCACATTCATAAATTCCATGAACTGCTGCAACATCTAAAATAATCGGTGCTCTTAATTTTTCGCTGCTAAAAAACATGCCTCAATAGTTTCTCTATTAAATACATTCGGTGCTGCAACTCCATACCCTTCTTTTTTTTGCTTTTGCTAACAATTCTCCCATTGGTATCATCATAATCGTTATTCTCCTTTCGGCTTTTCAAATTTCATCACTGTTTATCCGGATGTCTTTATATAAAACAAAAAGCATGCCAACTTAGTGTCATGCTTTTGTCAAAATATTTAATTTTCCTCGAAAAACCTCATATTCCCGCTAAAATATCATAAATATAACCAATTTCAGAAATTGGAATTTTCACACTATAAGTCTTTTCAATCACACTAAACGCTGCCTGTATCTGACGAATTTCCTTTTTGTGAATTTTTTGAAACTTATCTTTCTCTGGATAATCTTCAATTGCCGAATTACGAATCAAACGTTCTGTCAAGCAGCCCACATGAATAAAAAGATTAATTTTTGTACTATTTTTTAGCTTCCTTCCTGTCAAAAACTCATACTGTTTCATTGCCTCTTCAATATGCATTAAAAATTTTTTCCGTGTCTAAAATTGTCAAAAATCCTAATAAACGGTTCATAGAAAAAAATTTTCGTATTAAAATTATCATTCAATTTTTCCATAGAAACTGCGTCCGCAACATTTTTCAACATATTAATCATCTGTTCCGTTGCTGCTCCGGAAACTAATTGTTCCAATGGAATAAACTTTTCCTGTCCTATTTGGGGATTTTTTGTACCTACAATTCCTAAGACTTCACACTTCTGGTAGATTCCTTTCACAATTTCCACATTTTGTAGTTGATCATAATCATAAGAAATCACTTGAATATCCATTTTCTTTTTGGAATACTGTTTTCAAATCAACAGACGAATCTGCTCCG
>ENA-OPYV01000283-OPYV01000283.1-human-gut-metagenome-genome-assembly--contig:-NODE-283-length-15572-cov-2.312593_pt1 | contig 15572 bp, 17 predicted proteins | sample MGYA00242474_ERZ504485 | MGnify/ENA primary metagenome ERZ504485 (study PRJEB26092, sample SAMD00036263) | human gut metagenome | host: Homo sapiens | study: EMG produced TPA metagenomics assembly of...
ACTCGGCAATCGCAAAACCGTTGCGATAATTCTGCTTATCGCGGAAATCGTCATTGCCATCATCGGCCTACTCATCATGATTCGCATGTTCAGCGTGCTTTACGCGGCGTGACGGCGAAGACGCGGAGAATTTTAATTCTTTAAATCTTATGGATGGAAATTACTTGAATATAGAATGTACACTTCCTAATGGGGATAAAACTAAAATTCTTGATAACGATACACAATACTATGCAAAACAGATTGATATTGAAGGAAGCGATAAATGTTATGGTGTAGCTGCTAATGAAAAGTTTATTGCTGTATATAAATATGGTTGTAATGGCGAAAATGCAGAACTTGTACTATGGAAAAAAATATAATTTCAATAAAACAGGGAACGGTTCCTTGTTCTAAGACGGGGTGCTGCCCTTGTACCCATGGGGCAGATCCCCTGTACTACACAATAGAAACTTAACCAGAGGCGACGGTATGTACAAACCGATTTCTACCTACACCGGGCGGCATTTTGACCCGTACCACGCGGTGGCGGCGGATCTGGATGTGCGGGATATTGCCCACGCCCAGTCTCTGATGACCCGCGCCAACGGCCATTTCCCGGCATTTTACTCCGTGGGGCAGCACTCTTTGGCTTGCGCCCGAGAGGCGCTGGTGCGTGGTGAAGCGAACCAAACGGCACTGTTTTGCCTGCTCCATGACGGCGCAGAGGCGTATATGAGCGATGTAACCCGGCCGGTGAAGGCCCGGCTGCGGAATTTGTCCGGGCAGAGGAGCGGCTGCTGGCGCTTCTGTTTGACACCTTGGTAGAGGCTCGGCCTACTCCGGCGCAGTGGCAGACGGTCACGGAGATTGACAACGCCATGCTGTCGGCGGAATTTTTGCATTTTACCGGCGAGGTGATCCCCACGAATGCCCCGCCCCTGCAACGCGCCCCGGATTGGACGCAGCTGCCCTTTGATCGGGTGGAGCAGGATTTTCTCCATCTGTACGCCCGTCTGCGCGGCTGAAAAGGCGCGCTTTCGGTAATACATAACATAAAAGGAAAAAGGAGCATTCCATTGTTGGATCGCTCCTCTTTGTAGATGAATGTGCCTTATCGCAGTGCGGGCGGCAGATTGCCGCCCCTACGAAGACGCTATTGTAACCGGTTGACCGTAGGGGCGGATAGTATCCGCCCGCGCAAATCACAACAACACAAAAAAGCACCGTTCCAACGAACGGTGCCTTTTGCTTATTTTTCTATTGTGCTCACTTGACCCGCACGGCGCGGGCAGTGGTGTAGCTGCCGTAGTAGCGGGTGTTGCTTACGGTAGTGTAGGGGCGCAGGCGCACATAATAGGTGCGGCCGCCCTTGGCGGTTTAATATTCCCGGTGGCCTTGCCGCTGCTTACATACAGGGTCTTTTTGTCGCCGGAAAAGTTCTTCTTGGTGGAGTATTGGACTGCGTAGCCGTTGCATTTCACTTTATTCCAGCGCACGGTAATCTGCTGCTTTTTGGCGGATTTGGCGGCGGTGCATTTGGTGGCAGTGGGTCGGGTGGTGGTCGCCAGTCGGGTGCCTGGCGCCTTCCTTGGTCTTGGAGTCTACCGTGTAGGGCGCCACATAAAAATAGTATTTGGTGCCCGGCTTGGCGCCGCTGCCCTTGAACACAAAGCTGCGGGCGGTGGTGGTGGCCAAGCGCTTTGTCTGCTTCTTGGCGGCAATATATTGGTACACCACATAGCCGTCGGCGCCGGGCTTTTTGTTCCACTCCAGGGTAATGGAGCCGGTGGCGGTCTTTTGCGTTTTCAGCCCGGTGACGGTGCCCGGCAGGGCGTGCTTGGCGTTCACCTTGGAATAGGGACCTCGGTAAGCGGTGTTGCCCCGATAAGCCGCCACCTGCACCTCGTACAGCTGGGTGTCTGTTAAATCGGTCAGATCCACTCGGGTGGTGCTTACTGCCTTGTCAAAGCCTTTGCCGGTGGTGCGGTTGATGACCTTCACCAAGTAGGCGTTGGCGCCGGGGGTGGCGTTCCAAATGTAGGTGAGCCGTGTTTTGCTGCGGCTCTCCAGGGTCAGACCGGTGACCTTGGCAGGCAGGATCTTAAAGCGATAGTACCACCGCCGCCCGGTGTAAGTACCCAGCCCCTGGGCGGTAATGGTGGCCATGCCCACCGCTTTGTTATTGATATAGGTCAGGGTGTAATCCTTGTCCGCTTTCAGCGGTTGGCCGTCCTCGCCGGTGACGGTGGGGGCGGGCGTGATGGCCTTGCCGGTGTAGGTCTTGCTTTTTAGCAGGGTGGCAGAGCCGGGCAAACTGTTTTTATTGCCATACAGAAAGTCCATATCCGTGTTGCCGTTGACCCCGTCCACCTTGCCGTTGTCTGCGTACTGCCACATCAGGTAATCGCCGTCGTACTTGCAGGTCTTGGAGCCGTATTCTGCCACCCACAGGGCGTAGCGGCCCCGGGTCTCCTTCTCAATGTAGTCCAGCAGCGGGCTGCGGCTCATATACAGCCCCGGGGTGTGCCCGGCAGCGGCAATGATGCTGCAAAAGTGCTCTACCAGCTGGGTACAAAAGGCCTTGCCCTTGTTCAGCTGGCTGCTCTCCTCTAAGTCATAAAACACCGGCAGATCCAGGGTGCGGTTGCCCAGTACTTGCAGGCACAGGCGCGCCTCTTTTTCCACATCCGCCACGCTCTTGGCATAAGAATACCAGTAAATACCCACTGGCAGCCCGGCGGCAGTGGCGTTTTTAAAGTTGGTGGCAAAGTAGGCGTCCTCCTGGCTGGCGTTCTTGCCGTATCCGGCGCGTAGAATGGCAAAGTCAATGCCGTCGTTCTTTATCTTTTTCCAATTCACTTTTTCTTGCCAAGCGGAAATGTCTACACCGTTTAGCACCTCCAGCTTGTTAAATCGGGCGTTGTGGGTGTAGCTTTTGCCGGTGTATTTGGATCTCATGGTGGCGGCCTGGGCTGCGCCCGCCGTAGGCAGTAGCGCCGTTAAGGCACCAGCACCGCCAGCAGTATGGCGGTGACAGAAAAGAATCTCTTTTTTGCTTTTTGCATTAGGAACCTCCCAGATACCAGCGGTTCAGGTCAATGTACTTGCTGCCGTTGCCTTTGATCTTACCGATTTTGGAATATTGCCAAATATCAAAATCCCCGGTGTAGGTGACGGCGCTGTTGTAGTCCGCCACCCAGCGCAGAGTGCCTTGGGCAGGGAGGCGGCGTCGAATTTAGAAATGTAAAAGTGTGAGTTGGCGTACACCCCTGCGGTGTAGCCGTCGGCGGTCACGGTGTCACAAAAGGCGGTGAGCAGCCGGGTGGTGTCCTTTTTGCTCACATTGGCGTCATACAGCGACCGGCGTGCTCTCCGGCGGCGTTGTAGCCGTATTCATAGTCTATGATCAGCGGCAGCTCCACTTTGGCAAAGCGCACGGCTTCCAGCACAAAGCGGGCTTCCTCTTGGGCTTCTTTCTCCGTGGTGGCTTGAGAGAAGAAATATACACCCACCGGCATCCCGGCCTTGCGGGCAGCTTTTAAGTTCTCTTTTGCCATTTTGTCTGCATGGAGCGCACCGTCGTTGTAGCCCCGGTAGCCTACCCGGATAAAGGCAAATTTGGCGCTTTTTGCCAGGGTAGTCCAGTCCACGGTGCCGTTGTGTTCGGAGATGTCTACCCCCTCCACAAAGGGGGCGTCGGTGCCAAAGTCATAGGTTACCCGCTGATGGCGGTTCCCCAGTGCCAGCACTGTGGCAACCAGCGCACCCACGATCAACAGCGCCAGCGCGCCTGCACCCACCGGTTGGCAAACAGAGATTGGCCGTTGGTTTTGCGCCGCCCCTTGCGCCGAGTGGTGCCGGCGGGCTTTTTGCGGGTGGCTTTTTTACGGGTGCTTGTCCGCCGTGAGGTTGACCGACTGTGGGTATTCTTTTTGCAGGTTTTTTTCGTTCGTTTGCCATGCTTTGCTCCGCTTTACCTGTAAATGATCCTTTTTAATAGTAATACAAAGCAGGGAGGCGGGTCAAGGGGCAGCGGGCCAAAATTTACAATTCCCCCCGGTATTCCACTGTTGTGGTAATTTAAAGCGCTTTCTTGACAAGTGATTCCGGGCAGTATAATATAATAGGTATCACAGTATAGAAATCAGGTAAAGCCCATGCAGAATTTTGATAAAATGGATCATATGCACTTTATTCGCAAGCTGCCCATTCCCCAGGAGCTGAAAAAAGAGATGCCCCTGACGCCGGAGCTGGCTGCCTACAAGGACAAGCGGGATCAGGAGATCGCCGCCATTATCCGCAGCGAGAGTGACAAGCTGCTGTTGGTGATCGGCCCTTGCTCGGCGGACCGGAGGATGCGGTGATTGACTATATCCACCGCCTGGCAGAGGTGCAAAGCAGGTGGCGGACAAAATTTTGATCGTTCCCCGCATTTATACCGGCAAGCCCCGCACCACCGCGCCGGGTATAAGGGTATGCTCCACCAGCCGGACCCGGGTAAAAAGCCGGATATGTACGAGGGTATTCGCGCCATTCGCCATATTCACCTGCGTGCCTTGCAGGAGACCGGGCTGTCTTGTGCAGACGAGATGCTGTACCCGGAGAATCACCGGTATTTAAGCGACCTGCTGAGCTATGTGGCCGTCGGTGCCCGCAGCGTAGAGAACCAGGAGCACCGGCTGATCTCCAGTGGACTGGATATTCCTGTGGGTATGAAGAATCCCATGAGCGGAGATCTGTCTGTGATGATCAATGCCATTAAGGCCGCCCACGGCGATCATTCCTTTATTTATCGCGGCTGGGAGGTAGAGAGCCAGGGCAACCCCTTGTCCCACGCTATTTTGCGGGGCAGTGTGGACCGCCACGGCATCAACCACGCCAATTATCATTACGAGAATTTGCGTATTCTCCACGATCTGTATGTGGAGAGCGGCATTGCCAACCCGGCGGTGCTTATTGACACCAACCACTCCAATTCCTCCAAGCAGTACCTGCAACAGGTGCGTATTGCAAATGAGGTGCTCCATTCCATGCGCCACTCGGCGGATATTCGCCGGCTGGTAAAGGGCTTTATGATTGAGTCTTACATTGAGGACGGCGCCCAAAAGTGGGAGGACGGCATTTACGGCAAGTCCATCACCGACCCCTGCCTGGGTTGGGACAAGACCCGGGACCTGATTTTCTCCTTGGCAGACCAGCTGTAAACGGAAAAGCATATACTGCGCCCGGCAGATCGTTTTTCGGTCCCGCCGGGGCGTTATTTTTCCAACCCCTGTCCGTTTATTTGCGATTTTGGGCATTTTTTTTGTTCCAACGGTGTTGACAAATGGCGCAAAAGTGCTATATTGGTAGTACAAATTCAACAGTCAAATGCAACGAACAGGACAGGACGAACCGCATCACCGCTTACAGAAAGCCGTCGGTTGTGGAAGACGGCAGCAAGGCGCGGTCCTCGTTATCCCCTGCAAGCAGCACCTGTGAGCGGCCCTCGGGCTTCGTAATCGGTGCCCGGTACTCCCCGTTATCGGAGCGTGCTATCCGCCTTGGCGGGCAGCGCATGAGCGGTCGGCAGCTTTGCCGGCAAGCAGAGTGGTACGCGTGGGTTTCTGATTTTTACCTTCGTCTTTGCACAGCAGCATTGGCTGTGCGGGACGGAAGGTTTTGTTGTTTTTGTATTTGACTGGGAAAAGAAGAATGAAAGGAGTCTTTCAAATGAACACATTGGTTATTGTACTGATTGCCATTGTTGTGTTAGGTGCGGGCTATGTGCTGTATGGTCGCCATATTGCCAAGTCCTGGGGTATTGATCCCAAGGCAGAGACCCCCGCAGTGAAGTACAACGACGGCAAAGACTTTGTACCGACCAACGGCTGGACGGTGTTCAGCCATCAATTTTCCTCTATCGCAGGTGCAGGCCCGGTTACCGGCGCCATTCAGGCGGCGGTTTTCGGCTGGGTACCGGTGCTGCTGTGGATCCTGATCGGCGGCGTTTTCTTCGGCGCCGTTACGGACTTCGGCGCCCTGTACGCTTCTGTGAAGAACGAGGGCAAGAGCATGGGTATGCTCATTGAAAAGTACATCGGCAAGCTGGGCCGCAAATTGTTTACCATCTTTTGCTGGCTGTTCTCCGTGCTGATCATCGCCGTATTTGCGGATATGGTTACCGGCACATTCTCTGCCTTTGATGCGGAGACTCTGCAAAAGCTGCCGACTGCCGGGGTCAACGCTCCGCCGGTATGGTGTCTATTATGTTTATGGTGTTTGCCGTGGTGTTCGGCCTGATCCAGAAGAAGTGGAACCTGACCGGGTGGAAAGAGTTTATTGTGGGCGTTATCTTTATCGTTGCGTCCTTTGCCGTCGGCATTAAAGTGCCCATCATCATGGGCAAGACCCAATGGGCTGCCGTGGTGTTCGCTTATATTTTCCTGGCGGCCATTATGCCCATTTGGCTGATGAAGCAGCCTCGGGACTATATGACCACCATTATGTTTGTGTGCATGATCGCCGGTGCCATCATCGGTTTGGTGATCGGCCACCCCACCATGGAGCTGCCTGCCTTTACCGGGTTTAATAACGAGAAGCTGGGCACCATGTTCCCCATTCTGTTTGTGACCGTGCCTGCGGCGCTGTGTCCGGGTTCCATAGCCTGGTGTCCTCCGGCACTTCGTCTAAGACCATCGCCAATGAGAAGGATATGCTGAAAGTTGGCTACGGCGCCATGATTTTGGAGAGCGTGCTGGCTGTATTGGCGCTGTGCGTGGCCGGTGCCGCCGCCAAGAACGGCGTGGCTGCCGAGGGCACCCCGTTCCAGATCTTCTCCCGCGGGCGTTGCCGGGTTCTTGAGAAAATGGGCGTGCCGGTGCAGGTAGCCACCGTGTTTATGACTATGTGTGTGTCCGCTTTGGCGCTGACCACGCTGGACGCTGTGGCTCGGATCGGTAAAATGTCTTTCCAGGAGATCTTCAGCGTAGACGATATGAAGCACGCAGCTCTGTGGCGCAAGGTGGTGTGCAATCCGTATTTTGCTACCATCATCACCCTGCTTTGCGGCTATGTGCTTACCAAGGTGGGCTACCAGCAGATTTGGCCGCTGTTTGGCTCTGCCAACCAGTTGCTCAGCGCACTGGTACTGATTACGCTGTGCGTGTTCCTGAAGGTTACAGGCAGAAAGAACAAGATCCTGTTCCCGCCTATGATCATTATGCTGTGCGTTACCTTTACTGCATTGGTGCAGCGGCTGATCGCCATGATCAAGGCCGTTCAGCAGGCTGCCGCAGTGGAGATCCCTGCCGGACAGACCAGCTGGGGCGCTGTGTTTATTGCCAACGGTTTGCAGCTGATCATCGCCGTGCTGCTGATTGTACTGGGCTTGACCATTGTGGTCAACAGTGCCAAGAGCTATGTGAAGAGCAAAAAAGGCAGCGAGACCGAAGAGGTCGCCAAGGCATAACGGCGTGCGTATAATATTGATATAAACCATGAACCGTCTGCGTATTTCTGCGCAGACGGTTTTGTGTTTGTATTTGGTTGCAATAAGGGAAGGCAAATCGCAACCGATTCTTCTAAAATATGGAGCATATTTCGATTAATGACGGTACAGATTTTCAAATGTGCCAAATAAAAGAACCGGACAGTTGTCAAATGTGCGGCTGCGTGTTATAATACTGGACGCAAAACAAAACTAAATCTGGAAAAGGGGATTTTTCATGTCTGACAAAACGGAAAAAAGTACATGAAGAAGTCAGAGATCGTTACCTTTGGTATCGGTCTGTTCGGCGTGGCTCTGATGACCGGCTGGATGCCGGACTACACCGCTACCTTCTTCGCTGACTTCGCGTTCAAAGGCAAGGGATTTGACTCCGCCACCATGGCAAACGCCATCTCTATGGTGTTCTTGGTGGCCGGTATCATCGGCGCCGTGTGCGAGCTGGTGATCGGCTATTTGGTGGATAACACCCGCACCAAGCTGGGTAAGGTAAAGCCCTGGGTGGGCTTCGGCGTGGTGCCGCTGGCCGTGGTGGCTATGCTGGTATTTATTGCACCCAACACCTCCAACCAAACCTTGGCGATCGTGTGGATGTTTGTGATCTACTCCTTGTATACCGCCTTTAGCTGTGCGGTAGAAAGCCCGTCTAACTGCTTCGGCTCCCTGTGCTCGCCCAATCCGGCAGAGCGCTCCACCGCCATCTCCATCGCTTCGTTCCTGCGCAGCGTGGGCCAGTCCGGCGGTATGGTAGTCGTGATGGTGGTGGGCCTGGTGATGAAGGCCTTTGATGGGCAAGCAGCAATATAAGAACGCCGAGGGCCAGGGCCTTGACCTGGTGATCTCCACGGCGGTGTGCGCCCTGGGTCTGATCCTCTTTGTGATGATCTTCTTTACCAATAACAAAGAGCGTGTGCCTTTCACGCAGGAGAAGGTGAGCCTGAAAGACGCCGTCAAGGTGGTCTTTACATACAAGAACCTGCTGATGGTGTCCTTGACCAAGCTGTGCGGCTTTGGCCGCGGCGTGTACGGCACTGTGTCTTTGTACATTGCCATTTACCTGCTGGGCTCTAAGGACCTGAGCTGGCGCTGCTGCTGCCCATGGGTATCGGTACCGCTGTGGGCACCTTGCTGGTGAACTTTGTGCTGAAGAAGTTCTCCACCAAAAGACCTTTTATTCTTTTCTGCGTGTACGGTGCGTCTTCCATGGCGATCCTGTTCCTGGTATCTAAGGGTATTCGGCTTTAACAGCACCCTGATTGTGCCGTTCCTGATCCTGAATTTCTTCTGCGGTTTGCAGCACGGCAACACCAATGTAACCCCCAATATTATGATCGCTGATTGCGTGGACGAGATCGAGTGGAAAACCGGCCAGCGCAAGGACGGTCTGGCGTATGCCGGTTACGGCCTGTTCTCCAAGATCGCTTCCGCCTTCACCAAGGCGCTGGGTCCCTGGCTGCTGTACACCTGGTCCGGCTATGCCGTATCTCGTGACGCCAATGTGGCTTATGCCGCCCAGACGGATTCTACTTTGAACAAGATCTTAATGATCTACACCATCATTCCCGCCGTGTTCGTTGTGCTCCAGGCGGTGCCTATTTTCTTCTACGATATGGTCGGTGAGAAGAAGGCGCGCATTACCCGCGAGCTGATGGAGCGCCGTGAGGCCGCCGGCTTGGTTGCCGGTGAGGGCGAAGAGACTGCCGATGCGGCAGCAGCCGAGTAAGGGGGCGACGAGAATGGCAAACAGGAAAAGACTTTTAATACCAAGTTGTATGCGCTGGTGGTATTTTTGTTGGTTGCAGCCATTTTGGCTGTGTCCACCGTGGCCACCTTTAGCAGCAAGTATATTGCATTTAAGCCGGAGAAGGTCGCTCAGGCGTATGCGGATACCATTGCGCAGACCGGTGACGGCTACAATGCCAACAAGTATGCGCTGGTGAGCAAAAGCGAGAAATACGGCGATTTTATCCGCAAGTATTATATGTACCCGGTGATCTATAAGGACGCCGGTTACAAGCCCGGCGACGATACCAAGAACTTAAAGGGCTTGAACGACGACAGCTACAAGTCCGATAAGACTAAGAACGACGACGGTACGCTTACCGGCCGGGTGACCGATGCCATGTATCCCTACTATGTGGAGCTGCTGGGTCAGTACGGCTGGGACGATGCAGACGCTATGTTCACCAATTACTTTGCCAAGTACCAGCAGGTGCGGGGCAGGTGTTTGGCGACCAGTATCTGGACGACGAGGGTATGTTCACTGCGCTGGAGGCCAATGTAAAGACCTACGGCGAGAGTCTGACCGGTACGGAAGAGACCTACGACAAGAACACCAAGGTGAAGCTGACGGATAAGACCATCGGCGCTTACCAAAAGGCACTGGGCGAGGATTACAAGCTGACCACCACCGTGACCGATGTGCAGTCGGTGGAGGATGTAAAGGCTTATACCGCCAAGATGAATACCCAGCTGCTGGCGAATTATGAAGTCAGCGCCGACGACATCAGTGCCGTTTCCACCTGCACCGTGCAGGTAACGGACGCTAAGGGTACCCAGTTGGCCACCTGCAACCTGACCGTGGTGCAGATCGGCCATACCTGGTATGTAGACAATACCACCGCAGATACCTCTGCGTTGTATCAAATCGGCAAATGATCTTTCGCTTGCCGTAAGAGAGGGAACCGCCCGGACCGTAAGGCCCGGGCGGTTTTTTTTGTGTGTGAGGGATAAGATCCGTTTGGCTTTTATTTCTTTGTAGGGGCGGCAATCTGCGCCCGCGGTGCGATAATGTGGCTCCCCGCACTGCGAGCAGGTAGAGGGATTGCACGCCCTGCAACTCGCCGCCGGTTTCCATCCTAAAAAAAACTCCGCGTTCTTTGGCAACCCACTATGCAGGAATGCAAAAATATGGTATAATTCTTACGAGACAGTGTGCATTATCCGACAGCTGTCTGCTGGTGTTGGGGATCAAAAAATCGTAGAGCATTTCTTTGATTTGATGGAGGAGAGCATCGACCTGTTGATCGAGGAAGCGTAAGACTTTCACAGAATCGGTTTGGATTTATCATTCTTTACAAAAAAATAAGGCCCCTGCCATTGCAGGGGCTTTGTGCGTATCAATCATCGTATGGATTACCGTATTTTGCGCAGCTGCGCGGTGAGCACGGCAGTCAGCTTTCCCGGTCAAAGGCGGGCAGCGGCTCCAGAATCACATCAATACAGCCGCCTACGGCGTAGATCACATTGGTTACCTGGTGATAATTTTTCTCCATGGTGAAGTTGTTGTGGGAGCAAATGGCCTCGGTCATCTGCTGTTTGAGCATGCGCAGGGCGGGGGCGCACATACGGCTGTTTTTGAATTTGGTCAGCCGCTCAATGTTGTTGTTGCGCTCAATCTCGTTGAGCATACTGTTAATTATATCCGTGGGATCCCGCTGGATTTGATCGTAGTTGATGCCCTTGGCGATCTCCACAATGCCGTTGGTGATGGTCTCAAAGCAGAATTGAATGCACGCGCCCATGCTCTTAAAGTGCAGATAAAAGGTGCTTTTGTTAATGTCTGCTTTTTGCACAGCTCCAATACGGTGATCTTGTCCGTTTCTTTTTCAATCATCAGCGCGATCATAGCGTTAAAGACCGCCGCCTTGGTGCGCTTTACCCGTCTGTCCATTTCTTAGAAAAATCCCCCTCAAATTGCTTTGTAATGGACACCTGTCCAATAGCAAATACTATGATACCATAAATGAAAGAAAGGTTGCAAGCAACTTCACGGAATTTGTAGGAAGTGCTGGAAAACACCATGAAAACTTGTGCAAAAACACGAAAAATTGTCCCGCTGGTACTGGCGCTTTTGCTGCTTTTTGGCGGTTGCAGTGCGGTCAACAGGGCTGCCGTCTTTGGTACAAACGGCAATGAGACTACCCGGCGGCAGGATGTGTTGACGGTGGAATTTCTGGATGTAGGTCAGGCCAATGCGGCGCTACTCACCTGTGGGGGCAAGAGTCTGCTCATCGACGGCGGCAATGTGGCAGACGGCACCAAGGTTACCCGAGCGGTGCGGACTGTAACAGACCGGCTGGACTATGTGGTGAATACCCATGGCCATGAGGACCATGTGGGCGGCCTGGCCGCTGTGGTGGATGCGGTGCCGGTGGGCCAGGCCATTGTCAGCCCGGTGACGGCGGACAGCGATTATTACCAAGATTTTTTAGATGCGCTGGCGGATCGGGGTGTGACTCCGGTGGCCGGGCAGGTGGGTATGCAGTTTCCTTTGGGGGATGCGAAGTGTACCGTGCTGGGCCCCGTCGCTGCCGGCAGCGATCTAAACAACAGCAGTCTGGTGCTGCAAGTGCGCTTTGGCGGCGCGACTTTTCTCTTTATGGGTGACGCCGGGGCAGAGGAGGAGCGCAGCTTGATCCAAAGCGGTGCAGATGTAAGTTGTGATGTGTTGGCGGTGGGTCACCACGGCAGCGGCTCTGCCACCGGCTATGTGTTTCTGCGCCAGGCATTGCCCAAGTATGCGGTGATCTCCGTGGGCGCGGGCAACCGTTATGGCCACCCGGCAGAGAGCACGCTTTCCCGCCTGCGGGACGCCGGGTGTACCGTCTATCGCACGGATCAAAGCGGCACAATCACCATAGTGACGGATAAAAACGGAAAAATCCGCTGTCCTGCATAAAAAAAATGTTGTATTCCGCCGCTTTTTCAGCTATAATAGATACAGAATTTTACATATTGGAGGAATTTTACCTATGTATTGTTGGTTAGACGGCAAAACTGTTGTTGTAACCGGCGCTTCCGGCGGTATGGGCGCAGGCATTGCGGCTACCCTGATCAAGAAGCACGGCTGCACTGTGATCGGCGTGGCTCGGTCAGAACCCAAGATGCTCAAATTCATTGAGGAGCTTGGCCCCACTTATGCCCAGCAGTTCTCTTACAAGCTGTTTGATGTGTCTGTTAAGGAGAATTGGGAGAACTTCTATAACGAGCTGGTAGAGGAAGGCGTGCAGGTGGATGTGCTGGTAAATAATGCCGGTATTCTGCCTAAGTTTAAGCGCTTTGACCGGTACAGCGATGAAGAAATTGAGCGTGCCATCAACATTAATTTCTACAGCTGCGTGTATTCCGTTAAGACATTTCTGCCCATGCTGCTGAAGAGCACGGATCCGGGCATTGTTAACATTGACTCTTCTGCCGCGCTGATGAGCCTGGCCGGTACTTCCATGTACAGCGCTTCCAAGGCTGCACTGAAGGGCTTTACCGAGGCTCTGCGTGAGGAGTTCCGCGGCAAGTGCTATGTGGGTCTGGTTTGCCCCGGCTTTACCAAGACGGATATTTTCCGCGGCCAGTCCAACGCAGGCGGCAAGGGCGAGAAGGTCATCAATATGATCTCTACCGATTGCGACCTGATGGTGAAGATGATCATGTTCGGTATGGAGCACAAGCAGGCACTGCAGATCCACGGTGTGGACGCCCACGCCATGAGCGTGTTTGGCAAGCTGCTGCCGGTGAACGGCTCTCGCCTGTTCAGCGCTGTGATGAAAGCGGCGGACATTGACCTGTTTAAGGAAGTTTTTAAGGACGACGTCGAGCTGGCGGAGTAAATTTTAAGCATTTAAGGGACGCAGCCGTTTCAATGAGGGAATGGCTTAGCGCCCCTTTCTGCTTTTTTGCAATAAAAGGAGGGTTTTATGGCAGATGCTGTAACGGCAACGAAAAAAAGTATATTAATTTTAAGGAGATTGCGGCGTACTCCCTGGGACTGTTCGGGTTCCAGGCCATCGTAGGCTTGCTAAACTCCTACCAGGCCGAGTTTGACGGTTCCATTTTGGGCGCCAATGTGTCTGTGGTGGCCATTTTTAATTTTGGTGGCCAAGATCGTGTCTGCTGTGGCGGACCCGGTGGTGGGCAACCTGATCGACCGGTCCAAAAGCAAGCGGGGCAAGTTCAAATCTATGATCCTGTACTCTCTGGTGCCGCTGCTGGTGATGACCTCTGTGGTGTTTGTGAAAGTACCGTTTTCCGGCACCGGGCTGTATGTGTGGATCTTCCTCACCTATTTGGTTTGGTCCATTGCCATGACCATGGGCGATGTGCCCTCGCAGGGGATCGCTTCCGTGCTGACCCCGGATCCCACGGAGCGCACCAATGTGGTGTCCATTTCCAATACCTTTAAGCAGATCGGCTTTTCTGCCTGCGTGGTGATTGTGCCTATTGCCTGCCTGATTATTCCCGGCGGGTCCAAGGTGTTCGTTAGTCCGGCGAGACGGATACGCCTATGATCGCTTCCGAGTTCTTCTGGACCGCAGTGCTCACCGCCATCTTTTGGTTGTGTGCTCTTTGCCCTGATTCCGCTGCTCAATAAGGAGCGGGTGCCCTACCAGGCCGGCGAAAAGACCACTTTTAAGGATATGATGGGCGCGCTGAAGAACAACAAGCCCTTAATGCTGGTGATTATTTCTTATTTCCTGGGCTTTGGCCGTCAGATGGCTATGGGTATCCAGGTACAGGCCGCAACGGTGATCCTGGGCAGTCAAAACTTGGTGGCTGTTTTGGGTATCGTTACCGCCGTGGGTTCATGATCAGCATGGCGCTGTGCCCCCTGCTGATTAAGAAGCTGGATGAGCGCAAGGCGTACATTCTTCTGTCTGTTTACGGCTTTGCCGCTTCCGTTTTCTCCTTTGTGATCGGCCATTTCTGGTTCCAGTCACCGGACAATATGGTGCTCACCGTGCTGTTTTTATGCCTCTCTGTTCCTGATCGGCTTGCAGTTCGGTGCCGTCACCTTAATGCCCATGATCATGACCGCCGATTGCGTGGATTATTACGAGTATGAGACCGGCAAGCGGATGGAGGGCGCCGCCTATTCCATTCTGACCTTGACCATTAAGGTGTGTTTGGCACTGGGTACCGCCGTGGGTCTGATCTTTGTGCAGGTGTCCGGTTATTATGACGCTTTGGGCGCCGGTACTTTCACCACCAAGACCAAGGACATTATCTTTTTTGCTTATACCGCCTTGCCGGGCGTGCTGGCACTGCTGTCCATCTTCCCCATGTTTAAGTACGACATTGTGGGCGAGAAGAAGGCGCAAATCTCTGCCGCCCTGTCCCAGCGCCGCGCCGGTAAAGAATAAGCGCCTGAAAATAGATACAATATGTATATATAAGGAAAAGCGACTTCCCTCGGGAGGTCGCTTTTTTGTGTGGTGTTCAGCGGGTTTAAATATGTGTGCATATCCTTTTCCATTGAAAGTGGAGCCGATTCCACGGAGCATTCCTTGTAATTCGCGTGCCACACCATTTATACTGATATTGTTAAAAAAAGAAAAATCTTGGCTATTCGGTGAAAAGGGGAGCAGTCGTTGTGAAAAACGGACGGTTTTTATACTCATTATACTTATTGTGTTGGTACTTGTTGTGGGTGCATTTTTGGCACCGCAAATGGTCAAACCGAAGCTGATGGCCACATACGATTTGGATCCGCCTTTTTGTGATACCTACAAAGACGGTGGCTATTGCTACTTTTTCGTTCAAAGTGATGCGCATTATTGCTTTAACGGAAATGGGCAGCAGGAGTTGGAACGCCTGACGCCTCGATTTGATATTTCGCAGTTGGATGTCAACCGATACGATTATGTTGTTGCAGTGAATTGCCGGATCCGGTCCATTCGTTATAGTTATGGCTCGGCGTATAAAAACCATGTCCGTAGGTATAGATACCTATGTTGCAGACGCCCGATTTGACAAAAACGCAGGACGACAGCGTAAGAGTCTATCGAATGAAAAAGGTGAATATCGACTACGATTATAAAAAGTATGGCTCCATCGGCACGGACTTTCGTGTCGCGGAAGAATAATACCGAAAGCGCAGCATATAAAAGAAACAGAATATGTATTTTTACGCGGTGGGTGATCCTGCCGCGCTTTTGTTTTGATTTTTTTGCCGGGTGAGGCGACAAACGCACTGCGGGCGGCAATCTGCCGCCCACTTTGAATTACAACGACATTTACCGCAGTTTTATTCTTTTGATTTTGGCCTGGTTTACGCGAAATCTTGGTGGCTCAGAAAAAATTTTTATTTTTCGACTTTTCACCATACTAT
>ENA-OPYV01000284-OPYV01000284.1-human-gut-metagenome-genome-assembly--contig:-NODE-284-length-15560-cov-2.954967_pt1 | contig 15560 bp, 18 predicted proteins | sample MGYA00242474_ERZ504485 | MGnify/ENA primary metagenome ERZ504485 (study PRJEB26092, sample SAMD00036263) | human gut metagenome | host: Homo sapiens | study: EMG produced TPA metagenomics assembly of...
CTGGCTATCATTCCCATCACGTTGGTCCTCGCATGCTGGCAGATGCATCTGGCGCGCAAGGCCGGCGGCGCGCCAAAAGCACGTTCTCGCTTAAAAACGCGCGTTTCCCCTGTTTTGTGCTGTTCTTTTGTGCTGGGCGAGCGTAATCACCACGGTGCTTCAGCTTCCCCGTGTCCATCACGCGCCCATCAAGGAGCTGTCGAAGTTCTTTTATCGTGATGGCCATGGCGGCTATTGGCTTTAATACCGATATCGTCGAGCTGGTCAAAAAGGGCGGCAAGCCCATCGCGCTGGGCTTTTGCTGCTGGATTGGCATTGCATGCATGAGTTTGGGAATGCAGCACGTGCTGGGGATCTGGTAGAGGAGCAGCCGGTCTGTGTGCTGCATGCTGGCGCGCGCAAGCTTGCGGTGGAGCGATAGGAGCTCTTGCGGGTATGGCTTGTCCGCAGGTTTATAAGTCCCGAAGAGCTCTTATCGCCCCGCCAGGATGGCGATGCGGGGCAACACCTATACTCGCAGGACGGCGCTCTCTGCCCTATAGTGTTTGGTGAGCAATATCGTTCAATTTTGAAACACTCGGTCGTGCGACCGTCGGCGGCTGCACGTCGCTACGGACAGGGGCAAATCATGGATAGCGATGCCAAGCTGAACATCTTGACCGAGGCCCTGGCTGCTGCCGGGGCCTCGGCATTGGCAATCGATGCGCGTGGGGACGTCGCGATTTCGACCATGAATGACGCGGCGCTTGAGCGGGATGTGGCGGCTTTTGTCGCTGAGCGCCTCGACCGTATAGGAGACGGCGCGCGTCTGGTTATGGGACGTGCGGGTGCGCGCCTGAGCCTGACCGTTCGCCCCACCGACAAAGAGGGCGGGAGGCTTTGGGTCGTTGTGGTCCGCGAGGTGCGCGGTGCCGCGGCGCATGCGGGCATCGAGTGGCTCAACGCCGACGAAGTTGAGGCCCGCTACGAATCGAGCGCGTACGGCATCGTTGAGGGGGCGGCCTCGGTGGCTGCGCCGGTCGCCGAGAGCTACGCGCGCGGCGTGCCCCTTATGCTCGAGGGCGAGCTGGGGGCGGGTCAGGTCGAGATAGCCAAGCGCCTCTATCTGGACGGTCCTTTTGCCGATCAGCCCTTTGTTTCCGTCGCGCTCGATGAGCTCACCGATCGCGGTTGGCGCCACGTGCTCAAAAGCTCCGAATCGCCGCTGTTTCAAACAGGGTTGACCCTGTGCATTGAGGGCTGGAATGCGGTTGGTCCCCAGCGCCTCCGCGAGCTCGTTTCCACGATGGCCGACACCGCGTTGGCGACGCGCTGCCATGTGGTGCTGACGGCGAATGACATGCCGGGCGGCAGCGAAAGCGATCAAGCCGCCTTTGTGACCGAGCGCTTCGCCTGTGCGGTGAGCGTGGCGCCGGCGATTGCCGAGCAGGGAGCCGCGTCGACAAAGGTTGCGCGCTATTTGGAATATCTCGCTGATGCATTTGGGACGGCAGCGCCCACGCTGTCCGCCGCGGCGACGAAGACGCTCGATGCTTACCGCTGGCCGCGCAACTATCTGCAGCTCCGCGAGGTCTCGGAACGACTGTATATATTGGTGGGGGCGGGCACGGTGGACCGCGCTGTGGCGGAGGAAGTGCTAGCCCAAGAGGACGTGATTAAGACCGCAACCTTTGGCGCCCCGACACTCGAAAGCGACCTGTATATCCTGCGACCGCTGGCCGATATCGAGCGAGATATCGCGCATCTGGTTGTAGATCATCTCCACGGCAACCGAACCCGTGCGGCGGAGGTGCTGGGCATAAGCCGAACAACGCTGTGGCGCTTGCTGAAGGACGATGACCGTTGAGCGAGGCGCCCGTGACCGCGCGCGACGCGTGTGCTACAGTCCAAAGCGTTATTGTTTCGATTTGGTTACGGCGTGCGGGGGCGTATGGCTGAGACTACAAAACCGAGCCGCAGAAGGCGGAGCGCCGCACCGGTCAACCGACGCACGACATCGGTGACGTGGGGCAAACACGCCTCGGGGTTTGATGGTTCGTTCAAGCGCACTAAATACGGTTATCCTTCGGCAAGCGCCCGCTTGGCCATGCAGGCAGAGTCCTCGTTGTGGGGCCGCAAGTGCGTGGTGGGCTCAAAGCTCAAGCACGACGGCACGCTCGGTTACATCAGCCGCGGGGCGGCTCGTCGCAGCGGACTCAATCCGGCTGGTTGGCATCGTTATGTTCCGATCGCGGTCGTCATTGCGGTGATCATCATCGCACTCGCTGCGCTTGGCTACGCCGGCGGCGGCGCCAACTTGGACGCAGTGTTTAAATCGCCCGAGCTCGCGCATGCAGGCACAGAAATTGTCGAGGGCGCTCAGACCCAGACGGGCGTCGCGCCCCAGCGCGGTATCGTTGCGGCAGCCTCCACCATGCCGACGCTCAAAAGGACGACGGCGAACAGGGCGACGGCGCCGAAACGACTCGCACGAACGAAACGACGACAACTCCACCGGCAAGATAAGTTGCGAGCGGGTCCGCCGTTCGTTAGAACGGCGGGACTAATTACTTTACATACACCACGTTGTCGCGGCGGGGTTTGGGCTCGGGTAGCGTGTCTTCGGCATAGCCCAGAATGCAGTGACCGACACCGCGCAGGCTGCCGTCGGCGGGCAGGTCCCAGCTGGCCAGCAGCTCCAGGCCCTCGGGCGAGTCAAAGACCTCGTGCGCGCGGTGAATCCAGCACGAATCGACACCCAGTGCATAGGCGGCGTTGAGCAAGTTGCCCATGGCGAGCGAGCCGTCTTCCAGATGCGTGGGCACGCTGCGGTCGACCAGCACCACCACAACGGTCTTGGCGCCATAGAAGGGGTCACTGTTGCTGCCCATGACCTGGGCGTTGAGCTGTGAGAGACGCTCGACGGTCGCGGGGTCGGTGACGGCGACAAACGTCACCGGCTGGCGGCCCATGCCGCTCGGTGCATATTGGCCGGCTTCGATAATACGTGCAAGCTTTTCGACCTCGACGGGACGATCGCTGTATTTGCGGCAGCTGCGGCGATGGATGAGTGCTTCGATAGTCTCCATGGTGTCTCCTTGCGGTGGCGTTGCAGATGCCCCGTTCATACCCGTCGGGCTCAAACGGTAGACGGTCAATTGCCCGGCCAAAAGGATAGATTCCAATTGGAAAAGTAGGTTTGCATAAAAGTACCTTCAGAATGTGACAAACAATGGGACGGTTAAAACGTTTTATCCCGTCTACCCTGCGGTTTTTTACCACTTGCCTAAATGACGAACGCATAACCTCTGATAAAGGTTTTACTAAAGGAGTACCAACGTTTATCAATGCGCCGTGGTGGCGCCGGGCCAGGAGGTAACATCATGTTCCAGGCTGGAGATGTCGTCGAGACCGACTTCGAAGGATTTCTGAAGCTGCTGCGTTCCAAGACGCGCGCTTTCGTGTCGATCAACGATCACGAGTACTACATCACGCACACCGATGGCTATTGGCGTGTTCAGGATTGCGAGGCCCTCAACGATAAGGGCCACTTTACTGACTGCTCCGAGCTGGTCAACACGGTCTGCGAGGTCGTCGAACTGCCGTGGATCTGTGGCAAGAGCCTGCACGACAGCTTCTCGGGCGCCACGGTCTACGAGGCCGTCGCTGCGTAACAGCCAACAATCGATATTCTCTCACCAGCCGCGGCCGCCCGCCCGCGCGGCGTCTTTTTGTCGACATGCCTATGTTGACCTGACCATATATAACGAGCTTATTGACGATAGTCAAAACTCGGACTAATGTAGAGATGTAAATTGGTCAAAACTCGGACAATCGAATGGTGGGATAGATGAATAGTGCGGTTACGCTGGTCGATTTCGACCGGATGCTCAATGGACTCGACCATATCTATTCGGAGTTCTCGCGCACCTGCGGTCTTTCGGATTGCGCCTATTGGATGCTCGTCGACACCAGCACGGCGGACGGCAGCATCGCCGTGAGTCGGCTGACGAGTGAATGGTTCTACAGCAAACAGACCATCAATTCGGCGATCAAGACGCTTAGGGCGCGAGGGCTCGCGACGTTGGAGTTTGCCGAGGGCAGTCGTAAGAACAAGGTTGTGCGACTGACCGCAGAAGGTATGCAGTTTGCCAAGCGCTACGCGTTGCCGGCGCAAAAGGCCGAGCAGCAGGCATTCGAGGCGCTCGAGCCGTGGGAACAGCGCGAGATCATGCGCTTGGTCGGTAAGTTCTCCCATGTTCTTAACGAAGAGTGCGAGGCATTTAAACGGCAAGTTGCCGCCGAGAACGAGGCTGCCGATAAGGGCGAGGGGGAGACATGCGACTCTTAATGAGGTTTATGAGGCCGTACCGCGGTCTGATCGCGGTGACGCTGCTGGTGCTGCTAATCGACAACGTCGGTACGCTGCTCGTGCCCACGATGTTGGCGAACATGGTCAACACGGGCATCACGACGGGCGACGTCGATTACATCTTGCGCAACGGTCTGTACATGCTCATCGCGACCGGCATGGCCAGCGGTGGTGCGGTGCTGGGCTGTTATCTTTCGGCCCGTCTGGCGGCCAATGTGGCCTGCGACATCCGCAACGCCGTCTACGATAAGTCGCTCGAGCTGTCCGCCAGCGACTTTGAGCGCTTTGGCACGGGTTCGATGATCACGCGCTCGCTCAACGACATCAACGTGATCCAGCAAGCGATCCTGCAGACGATTCAGTTGGTGCTGCCGGTGCCGTTCTTGGCCGTCGCGGGCATCATCTTTGCCTGGTTTATCGATCCTGCCATGGGCACGCTGCTGGGCGTGGTCGTTGCGATCGTGCTGGTGGCGGCGGTCTTTACGGTGCTAACGCCGCGCCGATTTTTATGCGCCTTCAGAGCTTTATCGACCGCATGAACGTGGTGCTGCGTGAGAACATCGTGGGCGTGCGCGTCATCCGCGCATTTAACAAGGAGCGCCACGAGGAGCAGCGCCTGGACGAGGTGTTTAGCGATTACGCGGCCAATGCCATCAAGGTCAACCACCTGTTTGTGGGTCTCGACAGCTCCAGCTTCTTTTTGATGAACATCGCCGAGGTGGCGGTGCTGTGGGTGGGCGGCAACCGCGTGGGCGTCCATGCCATGCAAATCGGCAGCATCTCGGCCGTGCTGGAGTACGCGATCCTGATCCTGTTCTTTGTGATGATGGCGCAGATGGTGGTGCTGACGCTCCCGCGCGCCGCGGCGTGTCTCAACCGCGCGCAGCAGGTGCTCGAAATCGAGCCGAGCATTGTGGACGGCAAGGCTACGCTGGGCGACGGGGCGCCTGAGTCCGCAGACGGCGCCGACGTGGTGGCCGTGTTCGACCACATGTCGTTCCGTTTTGACGATGCCGACGAGGACACCCTGTGCAACCTGAGTTTTGCCTGCCGCCGCGGACAGACGACCGCGATCGTGGGCTCAACGGGCTCGGGCAAGTCAACGGTGGCCAAACTCTTGCTTCGCTTCCACGATGCCACGAAGGGCGCCATTCGCCTGAACGGCGTCGATCTGCGCGACCTTTCGCAAGACGACATCCGCGGGCGTATCGCCTATGTGCCGCAGAAGGCATGGCTGTTCTCGGGTACCGTGGCAAGCAATCTGCGCTTTGGTAACGAGGGTGCGACCGAGGCTGACATGCTCCATGCGCTCCAGGTTGCCCAGAGCACCTTTGTGCTCGACCAGCCCCAGGGGCTCGATACGCCGGTGGCGCAGGGCGGTACGAACTTTTCGGGCGGCCAGCGCCAGCGCCTGGCCATCGCCCGTGCGCTCATGAAGCACGCTGATCTGTATATCTTCGACGATAGCTTTTCGGCCCTGGACTTTAAGACCGATGCGGCACTGCGCCATGCGCTGCAGGACGAGACGTGCGATGCCGCGGTGCTCATCATCGCCCAGCGCATCTCGACTATTTTGCATGCCGATCAGATCGTGGTGCTCAAGGACGGCGAGATCGTGGGCCTGGGCACGCACGACGAGCTCATGGAAACCTGCGAGGTGTACCGCGCTATCGCGGAATCGCAGATGAAGGGAGGTGAGTAGCATGACCGAGGAGCTCAAGAAGCAGGGCATCGCCGATGACGCCGCGGTTGCAGAGACAGTCGAGGAGGCGGGCGCCACGCCCGGCCTGGACGAAGCCGCCAAGCGGCGGAGCGCGAGGCTCGCCGCCAGGCACTCTACGAGGAAAACGAGCGCGCCGAGGACGAGCGCGCCCGCGCCGAGGCGGAGCGCATGCGCGACGTTGACGACGAGGACGAGGACGAGGCGCCCCGCGACACCTGGGCGACGGTGCGCCGCCTGTGGAGCGAGGCCGCCGGCGACCATTGGCGCTTCTATATCGTGTTCGCGAGCATCGTGTTCTATGTCATCTTTAACACCGCGGCGCCGGCTTACAGCGCCCGCGTGATCGATGAGCTGTGGGGGCATATGAAGCTGGCGTTTGCCAACAACACTACCTTCAGCATTACCTGGGAGAACTGCGGCAGGACCATCTTCATCTACTTTATGATTTGGACCGCCGCCGCCTCGTTCTACGCACTCCAGAGCTTTTTGATGTCGAGCGTTGCCGAGCGCCTCAACCTGCGTCTACGCAACCGCATCGCTCAAAAGCTCAACCGTCTGCCGCTTGCCTACTTTGACGCGCATCGTCCCGGCGAGGTCGTCAGCCGTGCGACCAACGACTTGGACAAGATGTCCGAGAGCATGCAGCGCGGCCTGCTGCAGCTTCTGGTGTCGATCGGTACCGTGGTGGGCGCCGTGAGCGTGATGTTCGTGTTTAGCGTGCCGCTCACGCTCGTCTTTTTTTTTTGTTCTTTACGGCGCTTTCGCTGTTGGTGACGAAGGTCGTGTCGCGCCGCACGCACGATGTGACGGGCGAGCGCCAGGAGTGGGTGTCCAAGATTACGAGCGCGGTCGAGGAAGGCTACTCGGGTCGTCTGGTGATTCGTGCGTTTAACCGCGAGCGCCAGAGCTCTGCCGAGGTACACGAGGCTTCGAAGGAGCTGGCGCGCGTGAGCACCAAGGCTGACTTTATGATTACGCCGTCGGCCCCGCGGTGCGCTTTATCGGCCGTTTGGCGCAGATCGTGATTGCACTGGTGGGCTGCAGCATGCTGGTTGCCGGTCACATGACCGTCGGCGTGTTCCAGGCGTTCTTCCAGTTTATCTACGAGGCGTCCGAACCCATGACGCAGTTGTCGTTTACCTTTAACTCGCTGCAGAGCGCGCTGGCGAGCGCAGAGCGCGTGTTCGACCTGCTCGATGAGCCCGAGATGGAGGCCGATCCGTTGCCGGCGGCCGCCGCCAAGCTGCCGGGCAAGGTGGAGGGCCGTGTTGCCTTTGAACACGTGCGCTTTGGCTATTCGCCCGACAAGCCGCTTATGCGCGACGTGTCGTTTACCGCCGAGCCGGGTCAGAAGATCGCCGTGGTGGGAACCACGGGTGCGGGTAAGACCACGCTCATAAACCTGCTCATGCGTTTCTACGAGATCGACGGTGGACGCATTACGCTCGACGGCGTGGACACGAGCCGTATGGACCGCGGCGAGCTGCGCCAGCAGTTTGGCATGGTGTTGCAGGACGCCTGGCTATTCGATGGCACGATTGCCGAAAACATCGCCTACGGCTGTCCTGAGGCGACGCGCGACGAGATCGTGGCGGCTGCACGCGCCGCGCAAGTCGACTTCTTTGTGCGCACCATGCCGCAGGCTACGACACACATGTGGCCAATGATGCCGAAAGCATCAGTCAGGGCCAACGTCAGCTGCTGACCATCGCGCGCGTACTGCTCAACAACCCGGCGATCCTCATCCTGGACGAGGCGACGTCGAGCGTGGACACGCGCACCGAGCTCGCCATCGGCCGCGCCATGGACGCGCTCATGCGCGGGCGCACGAGCTTTGTGATCGCGCACCGTCTGTCGACGATCGTCGATGCCGATCTCATCCTGGTCATGGATCACGGCAATATCATCGAGCAGGGTACGCACAAGGAGCTGCTGGCTGCCGAGGGCGCTTATGCCGATCTCTATCTGAGCCAGTTCGCATAAGGTGACAAAGGGGCAGTCCCGCATGTCACATCGAAAAGAAGGCGCGCCGGGGGCGGATTCCCTGGCGCGCCTTTTGTGTTGGCGTTCATGCTGTAGCGGTTGCCCGCGGCCCTAACGCTCGTCCACGAGCTTGGCGACGAGGGCTTTGAGCTCGGCCACCTCTCGCTCGAGCTCTTTAACGCGGCGGGCGTTCTCGGTGATGCCCTGGCGGTTGAGTGCGGACTGCTCGGCGGCGTCGTCGGGCATGTACTCGCGATGCTGCTTGGCATCGAAGCTCTCCTCGAACACGCGGCAGCCGTTGCGCTTGATGATGCGTCCCGGCACGCCCACGACGGTGCAGTTGTCGGGCACGTCCTTGACGACAACCGAGTTGCCGCCGATCTTGACGTTGTTGCCGATGCGAATGTTGCCGAGCACCTTGGCACCCGTGCCCACGGTGACGTTATCGCCCAGGGTGGGGTGGCGTTTGCCGGTCTCGTTGCCGGTGCCGCCGAGCGTAACGCCCTGGTAAAGCACACAGTTGTCGCCCACGACGGTGGTCTCGCCGATGACGACGCCCATGGCGTGGTCGATAAAGAAGTGCTTGCCGATCTGTGCGGCGGGATGAATCTCGACGCCGGTGATGTGGCGGGTGATTTGCGAGAGCACGCGGGCGAGCGAGCGATGACCGTGCTCCCAGAGCCAGTGCTCGGGCACGTGGTTCCACTTGGCGTGCAGGCCAGGATAGGAAAGGAAGATGACTAGACCGTTTTGCGCGGCGGGATCCTGCGCTTGGACGGTCTTGATGTCCTCGCGAATGGTATTGATAAAGCTCACCGGCCGCCCTCCCTTAGCGCCATGGCAATGCGATTCAATAAAGTATAGCGATTCGCTAGGGATTAGGAAGGATAATCTTGACGGTATTGCACGACAGGTGTCAGTTATGCAAACTTGCTGGTAATGGGGTCATGCTTTTGTGGGGTTGCGCACGAGGGGGCGCCGCAACCGTATACTGGTCAACTTGGACGTATCCGCGCCCACAACTGAGAGGTTTTACTTCATGGGTTTCATCAATTTTTATTGCCGAGCTGCTCAAGGATCCGCGCACCGCGATTGCCAGCTGGATCGCCGCCGGCCCGCTTATGGCCTACGGCTGCGTGTTCCTGATCATCTTTATCGAGACGGGCGTGGTGTTCTTCCCGTTCCTTCCCGGCGATTCGCTGCTGTTTGCCTCGGGCTTCTTTGCCCACAACGGCGGCTTTAACATCGTGGCACTTCTGGCCACCGCATGGGCCGCAGCCATTCTGGGCGATCAGTGCAACTTTATGATCGGCCACTTCTTTGGCAAAAGATCATCGCCTCGGGCAAGGTAAAGGCCATGACGCCCGAGCGCATCAAAAAGTCCGAGGATTTCTTGGACAAGTGGGGTCACCTGGCCATCTTCCTGGGTCGCTTCTTCCCGTTTATCCGCACTTTTGTGCCCTTTATCGCCGGCATGGGCGGCATGCACTGGCGCACCTTTGTCGTCTTTAACGTGCTAGGCGGCATTACCTGGTCGACGGTCTTTACGCTGCTGGGCTACTTCTTTGGCGGCATTCCCTTTGTGCAGGAGCACTTTGAGTTGCTGATTATCGGCATCGTCGCCGTGTCGATCATCCCGACCGTGGTTGGCTTGGTTAAGGCTAAGCTGGGCAAATAGAACGCCTGGCTCGAGCCGGCGCACAAATCATGTCGTTGAGGCCCGCCACCGTAACGGTGACGGGCCTCTTTGGCTTCGGTCAAATGAAAATACTTTAGTTAGTTAAAGAAAAACGTTTTATCCGACGCGCGTGCGGAGTACAATCTCGTGCATGCGAATCGACGTGCCATCGGCTTTGATGCCGTTCGCGTGTCCCGTCCGGCTCTACGCTCCGGGCGTGCGACGTTGCGACGCGGTCGGCCTCGGTCCTTGCGTGCGGGTTCGCGAGTTTGCAACTGCGTATGTAAGGAGCGACATATGACTGTCGAGAAGAAGGATATCGATTGGGGCAGCCTCGGCTTTGGCTACATGAAGACCGATTACAGCTACGAGGCTCATTGGAAGGATGGCGAGTGGGACGAGGGCGGCCTGACCACCGACCACACCCTGCATGTCTCCGAGTGCGGCGGTATCTTCCATTACTGCCAGGAGGTCTTTGAGGGCCTGAAGGCCTACACCGCCGAGGACGGCAGCATCGTCTGCTTCCGTCCCGACATGAACGCTGAGCGTATGTATAACTCTGCCCAGCGCCTCGAGATGCCCCCGTTCCCCAAGGACAAGTTCGTTGAGGCCGTCAAGCAGGTCGTTTCTGCCAACGCCGCCTGGGTTCCGCCCTTCGGCTCCGGCGCGACCCTGTACGTGCGTCCGTTTATGATCGGCTCCGGTGACGTGATCGGCGTGGCTCCCGCTCCTGAGTACACGTTCCGCATTCTCGTGACCCCGGTCGGTCCGTACTTTAAGGGTGGCCTCAAGCCCGTCAAGCTGCGCGTTTCCGAGTATGACCGTGCAGCACCGCATGGCACCGGCAATATCAAGGCCGGCCTGAACTACGCCATGTCCCTCAAGCCCACGATGGAGGCTCACCGCGAGGGCTATGCCGAGAACCTGTATCTCGATTCCGAGTCCCGCACCTATGTCGAGGAGACCGGCGGCGCCAACGTCCTGTTCGTGAAGGAGGACGGCACGCTCGTCGTTCCGCAGTCGCACACCGACTCCATCCTGCCCTCTATCACCCGTCGTTCGCTTGTTCAGGTTGCTCAGGACCTGGGCATGACCGTTGACCAGCGTCCCGTCGAGTGGGCCGAGGTCAAGGCCGGCACCTTTGTGGAGTGCGGCCTGTGCGGCACCGCTGCCGTCATCTCCCCGGTTGGCGAGATCGACAACAAGGTTTACGGCGCCGACGAGACCGTGACCTTCCCGGCTGGCTACACCGAGATCGGTCCTGTGATGAAGAAGCTTCGCGAGACCCTGACTGGTATCCAGTCCGGTGCTGTCGAGGACAAGCACAACTGGGTTTACACCGTCGCGTAAGCTGTCTTAGCTGTCCGGCCCGAGGGCGACCTTCCTTTTCCCGGCGCGTCCTCGGACATGAAAGAACCTCCGCTGCGCACTTCGTGCGGCGGAGGTTCTTTCGTCCTGCGGAGTGCGCCGGAAAGGAAGGCCGCCCTCGGGCCTGCGTTACCTCGCGCTGCCGTTACGGGCAATATAGATCTGAATAAAGATGGTGCGCGGCCTTTTAGGCCGCGCTTTTGTTTTGCGTCGCGCCATGTGGGGGTGGTGGCGACGTGCATTTTGCGAGTATTCTGCAATCGAAGGCTCCTGCATATCGTCGTTCGGGCAAAAATCCGTGCTTGTCGATGCTTTTCGCGAATAATAGGCGGTGTTATGGGCTGCTGGGTCTCGGGCTGCAGGGGTATTCGCTATCTAACGCCTCTGCTGCGGAGCCCAAAGCTCTTGGCTGTGCTGAATACCCCCCAAAAATGCACGGCGCCTTGAGGGGGACCTTCGCGACAAAGGAAACCGCCCCGTCGAAGTATGCATTCGAGGGGCGGTTTATGCATATACCCGATTAAAGATACGCTGCGGATCTGTTAGAACTTGACGGTCGGTGCCTGGCGGGCAGCTTCGGCGGCCTCGAAGCCCTGGCGCTCCTTAAACTGGAAGATGCCGGCAAAGATGACGGCAGGGAACGTCTGGATGGCGTTGTTGTAGCTGAGCACGCAGTCGTTGTAGCTCTGGCGCGCGTAGCTCACCTTGTTCTCGGTGTCTTCGAGCGTGGCTTGGAGCTGCGTAAAGTTGGTGTTCGCCTTAAGGTCGGGGTAGGCCTCGGCCACGGCAAAGAGCTGGCGCAGCGCGCCGGTCAGCACATTGTCGGCCTCCATCTTGGCCTCAGGGGTGGTGGCGCTCACGGCGGTGTTGCGCGCGCTGATCACGGCGGAGAGCGTCTCCTGCTCGTGCTTGGCGTAGCTTAACGGTCTCCACCAAGTTGGGGATCAGGTCGTTGCGGCGCTGCAGCTGCGTGTCGATGTTCTGCCAGGCGTTATCGATGCGATTGCGCTTGGTGACCATGTTGTTGTAGATGCCGGCGATGGCGCAGACAATCACAACGACAACAACGATACCGATGATGATGGTAGCCATGATGTCTCCGTTTCGAATGGCCGCGGCGTTTCGCGCCAGCTGCCGTTGGTGTAACGGTATTTAGTATACCCACAACCTTTGACGGTGCCGAACTTTCCGGTAAGCGTTATGTTTCAACCAGGGAGGGGACGCCAATAACGAACGGGTGGTACAGGTGTAAGATATGCGACAGATTAAGGAATGCTGTCTACGCCTTGAGGATGGCGATACGGATGGACCTTCGCATCAAGAAAACCTATCGTGCCCTGTTCGATGCCTTTACCGAGCTTTTGGAAGAGCATCGGTTTGAGGACCTGACGGTCGCCATGCTGTGCGACCGTGCCATGATTCGCCGCACGACGTTCTATAAGCACTTTCGCGATAAAAACGATTACTTCGCCTTTTATATCGATGAGCTCATGTCGGGCTTGCCGCAAAAACAGCCCGATGAGGCCGGCGCAGTGTCTGCCGAGGACGTGCGCGCGCTTCGACACGCGATTTTGGACGATGCCATGGATTTGATTCTGGCGCACGAGCAGCTCATGGATAACATTTTGGCAAGCAGCATGTCGGGCATGCTGACCAACGTTATTTGCGACCGCATCGCCCGTTCCATCCGCGAGCGTGTGATGAACGTGCTTGCTGAGGATGCCCTGGCCCCCGTGTCACTCGAGACGACGTCTGAGTTTGTCGCCGGCGGTATTATTCGACTTTTCACGATATGGTGGGAGTCGGGTCACGACCTCGAGCGTCGACCCGAGATGGCCGACGTGGTCGATGCGCTGTTCGAGCGAACCATGACGCCGGTGCATCACTAGAAGTGGCGGAGAGAGGGGGATTCGAACCCCCGGAACGCTCTCGCGCTCAACGGTTTTCAAGACCGCCGCATTCAACCGCTCTGCCATCTCTCCGTGAGTCGTAATGATAGCATCGTTTTGAATTTGCAACAGGGAAGGCGAACGATGACGATCACCGAAATCGACGAGAAGTTCATGCGCGAGGCACTGGCCGAGGCACGCGCCGCCGCTGCGGTGGGCGAAGTGCCCATTGGCGCTGTGGTGGTGCGCGCGGGTGAGATTGTCGCGCGGGCACATAATCGTCGCGAGCTCGACCAGGATCCTTCGGCTCATGCCGAGTTTTCGGCCCTGTGTGCCGCCGCTCAGGCGCTTGGGCGCTGGCGCCTTTCCGATTGCACGGTCTACGTGACGCTCGAGCCCTGCTGTATGTGCGCGGGGCTTATGGTTACGCGCGCGTGGGGCGTTGCGTGTATGGCGCGACCGATGCCAAGCGGGTGCGCTGGGCTCGCTATACGACCTCAATGTCGATTCGCGCCTGAATCATCGGTTTAAACGTACATGCCGGCGTACTGGCGGATGAGTGTCGTGAGGTGTTGAGCGGCTTTTTTGGTGGGCTGCGTGGTACCGATGGTGCTGGCTGCAGTTGTGGGGCCGATCTTGAGGCGCATGCCGCTCATGCCGAGGCGCTCGCGTGTGCTGAAGATATTGCCGTTGAGGCGGTCGATTTTGGTGCCGTGTGCCGCCGGCCCCGCCGTGTGCTGCTGGCGATCGACTCCTTTAAGGGCAGCGTTTCGAGTGCACAGGCGGAGGCGGCCGTTGCCGAAGGCGTGCGCCGTGTGTGGCCCGATGCCGAGGTGTGCACATTGCCGCTGGCAGATGGTGGCGAGGGAACGCTCGACGCCGTTGCCGCGCGTGGTGGCGAGCTCTCGACCTGCGAGGTGGCAGGTCCCTTTGGTGAACCCGTGTCTGCCCGGATGCTGGTAGATGCCGAGCGCGAGTCCGCGGTCATTGAGATGGCCGAGACGGCGGGTATTGGGTATTCGCCTTGCACGGAATCGGCAGCGTTGGCGGCCACAACCTATGGCGTGGGCGAACTGATGCTTCGCGCGGTTCGGCACGGGCGCAAAGACTATGCTGTATTGGTTTGGGCGGCAGTGCCACCAACGATGGTGGTGCCGGTATGCTGCAGGCGCTGGGCGCGCGCGTTGTCGATGAGTGCGGCCGCGATATCGCTCCCGGGCTTGCGGGGCTTGAGCAGGTGGCGAGTATCGATTTGGCGCCAGCGCTTCGGGCATTGAGTGGCGCGCGTGTCGTGGTGCTTTCCGATGTCGAGAATCCGCTCGTGGGGCGTCGCGGTGCACTGGCGGTGTTTGGTGGGCAGAAGGGTCTGCCGACGGGTGACGCCGAGGCGCTGCGCAGGTACGACGGTTGGATGGTCGGCTACGGCCGCCTGCTTGATGCGGCAATTGCCGAGGCGCGAGCCCAGGAGCTGTTGCGTGTTCCCGAGGGTGCACGGACATTTGGCTCGGTGCTCGGCGTGCCCGGCGCTGGTGCCGCCGGTGGTCTGGGTGCCGCACTGTTGGCGCTCGGCGCGAGTTGCGCTCGGGCGTAGAAACCGTGCTTGACCTCGTGGGGTTTGACGAGCGCGTGCGCGATGTCGACCTGGTCATAACGGGCGAGGGCAATATGGACGAGCAATCCGCCGCCGGCAAGGCGCCGGTGGGCGTGGCGCGCCGTGCGAAGCGCTACGGCAAGCCGGTGGCCGCTGTCGTGGGCGGTCGTGCCGTCAACCTGGGTGCGGTGTATGAGCAGGGTATTGACCTTGTGCTGCCGGTCTGTCGCAAGCCCATGTCCCTTGACCAAGCGCTTAATCCGCAGGAAGCCGCAGCCAACCTCATCTGCGCCGGCGAAGCGGCCGCTCGATCCTACGACCTTGGCCGTATCTAAAAACCCATCCCCTCGATAAGTTGCGGTGAAATGCGGAGTGTTTTTGCCTTTAAGGTGCCAATCCAGTCCGTATTCCACCGCAACTTCGAGAATGGCCATTCGAGGTAGGCTGCCTTGGGTCTCGAGCCGGACCGCCTGCCACGAAAGGCGACCATCTACTACGTTTAACCGGGTGCCCTCGACCATCCCGGAATTTGGGAAATAAAAACAGCAGGTAGAGAGCTTGCCGCTTTTCGAAAAGCACGCTATGGTTGACCCTGCGACCAAAAACGTAGTAGATAGGCCCTTTTCGTGGCGCAGCGTCAGACCAGTCTTTTTGGAACGGGGCTATTTTGGCCACTTGTCGATCTGATTGCCCGAGTAGTCAAAAAGCCCCGTTCCAAATTAGCTATCTTGCCCCATCGGGCGGGAGCAGGTAAGATATACCGAGCGCCTAGCGCGCTCGATGGGTTCGGATGACGACATGTTCCGAATCTGGTCAGGTCCGGAAGGAAGCAGCCATAAGGAGCCTCTGTCGGGCATCCGAATCCATCGAGCGCACGGGCGCTTTTTTGGTGCCGCGATGCGGTCCCGGTGCCGGCGGGCTGTTTGGTGTCTCGCTGGTCCTCGGCTTTGCCTGCGGGATCGCTCGACTACCAAACA
>ENA-OPYV01000285-OPYV01000285.1-human-gut-metagenome-genome-assembly--contig:-NODE-285-length-15495-cov-2.259305_pt1 | contig 15495 bp, 21 predicted proteins | sample MGYA00242474_ERZ504485 | MGnify/ENA primary metagenome ERZ504485 (study PRJEB26092, sample SAMD00036263) | human gut metagenome | host: Homo sapiens | study: EMG produced TPA metagenomics assembly of...
CTAAAAATCATAGTTTAAAATTTTACCTCGACACGTACGTGAGAGGTCTTTGACACGTTCGTGCTGATATCTCGTCACGTTCGTGTCGAGACCTTGACAGCTACGTGTCGAGGTATTTTTGTATAAGCGTTTTTTTATTTCATCTCACACGCATTACAAAGAAATAAACCTGCCACTAAAAAGAATCACATTTTTTTATTTCTATCTTTGCACAATTCTAATTGAAAACGCCCATGCAAACAAGTGACAGTATCGTGATTATTCCTACTTACAATGAGAAGGAAAACATCGAGAATATAATCCGGGCGGTATTCGGACTGGAAAAGACATTCCATATTCTGGTTATCGAAGACAACTCTCCCGACGGAACGGCCGACATCGTACGCCGTCTGCAAAAGGAATTCCCCGAACGTTTGTTCATGATTGAACGAAAAGGCAAACTCGGACTGGGAACGGGCTTACATCACCGGGCTTCAAATGGTCTATCGAAAAGGGATACGACTACATCTTGAAATGGATGCCGACTTCAGCCACAATCCCAATGACCTGCCAAGACTTACAAGGCTTGCCATGACGAAGGGGCCGATGTATCCATCGGTTCACGCTATGTAAGCGGAGTCAATGTGGTGAACTGGCCTATGGGAAGAGTACTGATGTCCTACTTTGCCTCCAAATATGTGCGGTTCATTACCGGACTACCCATTCATGATACTACCGCCGCTTTGTATGTTACCGCCGGGAAAGTGCTTGAAACCATCCATCTGGACCACATCCGTTTCAAAGGATATGCTTTCCAGATTGAAATGAAATTCACCGCCTTTAAATGCGGATTCCATATCACAGAAGTACCGGTCATCTTTATCAACCGCGAATTAGGTACTTCCAAGATGAACAGCAGCATCTTTGGAGAAGCCGTATTCGGCGTCATCCAACTGAAATGGGACAGCTGGTTCAAAAAATATCCTAAACACACTAATTGAAAAGGGTTATGAAACGTACATGGATACATCATGCAATCATCGTGAATGAAGGACGCCGTTTTGTCGGCTCCGTAGTGATTGAAGGAGAAAAATACAGGAAGTCATTGAAGGCGACGGTGCTCCCGCTGCCGTATGTGACGAACAGATTGATGCGCAAGGATGCTTCCTGCTGCCGGGAGTGATAGACGACCATGTGCATTTCCGCGATCCGGGCCTTACACATAAGGCAGACATGGCTACCGAAACAGCTGCAGCTGCAGCAGGAGGAGTGACCTCGTTCATGGACATGCCCAACTGTACCCCGCAGACCACAACCTTAGAGGCACTGGAAAACAAGTTTAAGGATGCGGCTACCAAATGTATTGTCAATTATTCTTTCTATTTCGGAGCCACAAACAATAATGCCGACCAGCTGAAGGCACTGGACAAGACACACGTATGCGGCGTGAAACTGTTCATGGGGGCCAGCACCGGAAACATGCTGGTAGACCGCATGGAAGCCTTGAAAAAAATATTCTCCGAAGCGGGCATGCTGATTGCCACCCATTGTGAAGACCAGCAGATTATCCGCGAAAATACCGAACGCTTCAAGCAGCAATATGGCGAAGACTGGACATTTCTTTCCATCCGCTGATACGTAGTGAAGAAGCTTGTTACCATTCTTCGGCACTGGCCGTACAATTGGCGAAGGAAACGGGTGCCCGTCTGCACATCCTGCATATCAGTACGGCACGCGAGTTAGGTCTGTTAGAAGACCGCCCGCTCCAGGAAAAGAAAATTACGGCAGAAGCCTGCGTATCGCACCTCATGTTCTGTGATGAAGACTATGCGCAATTCGGGGCACGCATCAAGTGTAACCCCAGCATCAAGACAAAGACCGACCGTGATGCGACTGAGAAAGGCTCTGACTACCAACCTGATTGACGTCATTGCTACCCGACCATGCCCCCCAACCTGCTGAGTGAAAAAGAAGGAGGAGCACTGAAAGCCGTATCGGGCATGCCGACCCTGCAGTTCTCACTGGTCAGCATCTACGAACTGGTACACGAAGGCATCCTGTCTATCGAGCAGCTGGTACAGAAAATGTGTCATGCACCGGCCCAGCTTTACCAGATTAGCCAAAGAGGATTTATCCGACCGGGCTATCAGGCCGACCTGGTTCTGCTGAATCCGCATAAGGAATGGACCGTAACCACCGACTGCATTGAAAGCAAGTGCGGATGGAGTCCGATGGAAGGCCGTACCTTCCATGCACAGGTAGAAAAGACATTTGTCAACGGTACGGCAGTTTACGAGAATGGAAAAGTAAACAAAGCACACCGTGGACAAGCCCTTCGGTTTGAACGCTAAAAGAAATCAAATGAAAACAGACATCACGACCGTCCGTTACGACATACACGACCTGGCTGAATACATCAACTGGATTTATTTTTTCCACGCATGGGGGTTTCAGCCTCGTTACGCAGCCATTGCCGACATTCATGGGTGTGATGCCTGCCGCGCCGGGTGGCTGGCCTCATTTCCTGAAGCTGAACGTGCCAAGGCTGCCGAAGCCATGCAACTGCACAAAGAAGCGGTACGCATGCTGAACAAGATTGACGGGAAATACAAGGTCTATGCCATTTATCGCCTGATGGAAGCCAATGCAGAGGGCGACAACCTGTGGTTAGAGGGCACTTTATTTCCTCTGCTCCGTCAGCAGACCCGCGTCCGCCCCGACGACCCGTTTCTCTGCCTGAGTGACTTTGTGCGTCCCCTTCTTCCGGCATCAAGGATACGGTAGGAGGATTCGCCACTACCATCGATCCGGCCATGGAAGAAGAATTCAGCCATGACGACTACCAGTCCTTGCTCATCAAGACATTGGGTGAACGTCTGGCAGAAGCCGCAGCTGAAAAAATACACGAAACCCTGCGCAAAGAGGTATGGGGATACGCCAAGGACGAAAAGCTGACCATGAAACAGTTGCTCAACGAAGACTATCAGGGCATACGTCCTGCCCGTGGGGTATCCTTCTCTGCCCGACATATCGGTCAGCTTTCTGCTCGACAAGCTTATTGACATGAAACGCATCGGGATACATCTGACAGAGAACGGAATGATGCAGCCTCATGCCTCGGTATGCGGACTGATGTTTGCTCATCCGGCTTCACGCTACTTCTCGGTAGGAAAAATCGATGAGGAGCAACTCATGGATTATGCTTCCCGCCGAAAGATAGATGCCGACGTACTGCGAAAATACCTCGCAGCCAATCTGCAACCCTAAAATAAGTACACAAATATGATTCTACTACGCGTGTCACTGATATTCCTAGTCTTGTTTCTGCTACCCGACTGGTACATATACAAGACGTATCTGACCAGCCTGCACCACAGGAGATGGAAACGGGCTTACTGGCTGCCTACTGTTTTGCTGTTGCTTATTCTGGTCATCTTCCTGATTGGTCACGACACCTTACATGAATATTTCGGTACTTACCTGATTGTAGCCCTGTGCGTAACCATACCTAAAACGGTATTCATGCTGACCAGTATCTTGCTGAAACTCTTCAGAAGACTGGTGAAAACGTCCTGTTCCTCACGGATGGATAGCCTTAGCACCTGCACTGCTCACCTTTGGGTATGTATTGTTCGGAGCAATCAAGGGAAAGGAAAACTTTCAGGTGAAAGAAGTCACCTTCTATTCGCCTGACCTTCCGGACGCATTCGACGGATACCGCATCCTGCAATTGTCGGACATTCATTCCGGAAGCTGGAAAGGGAACGGAAAGGCACTTCAGGAAGCCATCGACCTCTGTAACCGGCAAAATGCCGATTTGGCTGTATTCACCGGCGACCTCGTGAACAGCCGCGCTGACGAACTGCTGGAATTTATGCCCGTGTTCGCACACTGAAGCCCGCGACGGGGTGTATTCCGTCTTGGGGAATCACGACTATGGCTCCTACGTAAAATGGGAAAATGAGCAGGCCCGTCTGGCTAACGTAGACAGCCTGATTGCACGCGAAAACCGTATGGGATGGTGCATGCTGCAAAATGACCATCGTATTATATATAAAGGTACGGATTCCATTGCCGTAGTTGGCGTGGAAAACAGCGGGAAACCGCCTTTCCCCGATAGAGGCGACTTGCCCAAGGCTTTGCAAGGCACAGACGGCATGTTCAAGGTCCTGCTAAGTCACGACCCTACACACTGGCGCCGGAAAGTGCTTCCAGACACCTCGGTACAGCTTACCTTGTCAGGTCATACCCACGACATGCAAATCAGTCTGTTCGGCTTCTCAGTGTCCAAGTTTTATCTATCCGGAACACAGAGGACTGTATCTGGAGGGCAACCGGGGGACTGTATGTCAACATCGGGTTAGGCTATGTGCTCTTCCCCATGCGCTTAGGTGCCTGGCCGGAAATTACCGTTCTCACATTAAAAAAGGAAATAACAAATCAATCCAATAAAATCTTATCACACTTATGAGATTCTTATACATCATTTACCAAATCTGTATCGGGCTTCCCATTTTTCTTGCGTTGACCATCCTGACTGCCCTGACCACCATGTTGGGATGCTGGCTGGGTAATGGACACTTCTGGGGGTATTACCCGGGGAAAAATCTGGTCACAGCTCACTTGTTTCCTGTTTCTGCTTCCGGTGAAAGTGGAAGGACACAAAAACATTGACCACAAAACATCGTATGTATTCGTAGCCAACCATCAGGGAGCTTTCGATATATTCCTTATCTACGGATCTTGGGAAGAAACTTCAAATGGATGATGAAGAAAAGCCTGCGTAGCATTCCTTTCGTTGGAAAAGCCTGCGAATCGGCCGGTTTCATTTTTGTAGACAAATCCAGTCCGCGCAAAGTGTATGAAACTATCAAACGGGCAGAAAAAATCTTGCAGGGAGGTACTTCACTCGTAGTATTCCCGGAAGGCAGAAGAACCTTTACCGGTCGCATGAACGAGTTCAAGAAAGGAGCTTTCCTGTTGGCTGACCAGTTGCAACTTCCGGTCGTACCGATGAGCATCAGCGGCTCTTTCGATATTCTGCCGCGCACGGGCAAACTGCTATCCTGGCATCCGTTGAAGCTGACCATCCATCAGCCCATCTATCCACAAGGAAAAGGACAAGACAACCAGACCATGCTGATGGAAGAATCCTATCAGGCCATTGAAAAAGGATTGCCGGAAAAATACAAAGGAGAAAAGAAAAGTGGAGAATAAAAAAATAAATATCGGGTAGGAAGAATTTCTTACCCGATTTTCTTTTTAATGAAGGGAGCGATGCGACATATTTTCACGTGCCACAGACACATATTCCTTCACCATGTAATTGTTCTTGAACGCTTCAGGAGCCGCGTCAATGATTTCCTGCATCAGCGGAGTCAGGAAGGGATAAGGCATGCTGTTACCCAACATAATGAACAACCCCGGTCCCAATACGTTCTCGTAATTGTCCTGAATAAAAGTCTTCGCCAGCTGGTTCATCTCCGTAGCTATCTCGTCACGTTTTTTTCTGGATTTCCTGATGCACCGTCTGCAAATCCTTTCCATCCATAATCATGCGACTTTCCTCGCGCTCTACCTCGTAAGCACGGTCGTCGAGCGAGTTTTTCTGTACCACAAAATCATTGAAACAATCGTTCAATGGAGTCCCCTTGATGGTAATTCCCGCATTGTCTATCTGAATATCAATGTGACCCGGTTCTATCACTAAAGGCATGATGCACTCATCATCCATATACAATGAAGCTAAAACCGTGGAATCAACCTTTCCCTGCATTTCGAATAAGCCATGAATTACTTCTGCCGAATCAATGTTGACCAATTTATCACCCACCGGGATTTTTATAAAAAGCATTTTACCGTCCAACATAGAAACAGACGAAGTACCTTCTATCTTATATTTCTTACTGCAAGAGGTGCAAAGCATGGCACACAACAGGAAAAAATAAAGTTTATACATGCTGAAACCTTTTAAATTTGTGGGCAAAGGTATAATCTTTCAAGGAAGCGCCGAAATATATTATCAAAATTTATACTAAGATAGTGGTTTATTACCTTTTAAGTGAGCCGTGTGAGAATGGTGTGCGTTTTTTTACTATTTTTGTGCAATCTATATTTTAACACTATACATAACAATGAAAAAACTGAAAGTACTCGCACTCGCACTTGTTTGTGCTGTATTCTCTCCGGCCAAGGCCGATGAAGGAATGTGGTTGCTCCAGCTCATGCAGGAGCAGAACCTTGCGGACCGAATGAAAGCGCAAGGACTGAAAATGGATATCATGGATATCTACAACCCTGACCAAATTACATTAAAGGATGCTGTCGGAATTTTCGGACGCGGATGTACAGGTGAAATTATCTCACCCAACGGATTGATTCTGACCAATCACCACTGTGGATACGATGCCATCCAACAACATAGCTCGGTAGAACATGACTACCTGACCGACGGATTCTGGGCAAAAAGTTACCAGGAAGAACTTCCTACACCGGGATTGACCTTCAAATTCGTAGACCGTATTGTAGATGTAACGGAAAAGTAAACGAAGACATCCGTAAAGGAAAAGTGACCGAAGCAGAATCATTCGGAAGCAAATACCTGAAGAAACTGGCTGCCGACGAACTGAAGAAAAGTGACCTGAAAGGCAAACCGGGCATCTCTACACAGGCTCTTCCGTTCTATGAAGGTAACAAATTCTACTTGTTCTTTATCAAGACTTACAGCGACGTGCGTATGGTAGCCGCTCCTCCTTCATCAATCGGTAAGTTTGGAGGTGAAACCGACAACTGGATGTGGCCGCGTCACACAGGCGACTTCTCTATGTTCCGTATCTATGCCGACAAGGATGGTAATCCGGCAGAATACAGCGCAGAGAATGTACCTTTGAAAGTAAAGAAACACCTGACTATTTCACTGAAGGGATTGCAGGAAGGCGACTATGCCATGATTATGGGATTCCCCGGAAGTACCAGCCGCTACCTGACAGAAAGTGAAGTACGCCTGCGCATGGAAGGTATCAACGTGCCGCGTATCACCGTACGCGAAGAACGCCAGAATATTCTCCGTAAGGAAATGGCTGCCAGCGACAAGGTACGTATCCAGTATGCCAGCAAGTTTGCCGGTTCAAGCAACTACTGGAAAAACTCCATCGGTATGAACAAGGCCATTGTAGACAACAAGGTTCTGGAAACAAAGGCAGAACAGGAAGCTAAATTTGCTGCTTTTGCCAAAGAAAAACAGAATGCTGACTATGCAGCCGTAGTAGGAAAGATTGACGAATACGTGAAGCGTGTCACTCCGCTGCGCACACAGCTGACTTATTTCACAGAAACTTTCAGAAGCGGTATCGAATTCACTCTGACTTCGAAGATGGAAGCACTTCAGGACTTGGCTACTGCCCTGCAGAAGAACAAGAAAAAAGATGTAGAAAAAGCCATCGCTACCCTGAAAGAAGCCTACGCTGACATCCACAACAAGGACTATGACCACGAAGTAGACCGCAAAGTGGCTAAAGTACTGCTGCCGCTTTATGCAGAAAAAAAGTACCGGCTGAAGCATTGCCTGATTTCTATCAGACCGTCAAGAATACATTCAAGGGCGATTACAATGCTTACGTAGATGCCCTCTACAACAACAGTATCTTCGCCAATGAAAAGAACTTCAACGCTTTCATCGAGAATCCGACTGTAGAAGCAATCAACAAGGACTTGTCGGCTGAATATGCTGCTGCAGTGAGCAAGAAATACAAGGAACTGGCAGACAAGCTGGATCAAGCCAACGGTGACATTAACCTGCTGCACAAGACTTACGTACGCGGTCTTTGCGAAATGTATGCACCGACTCCGAAAGCTCCGGATGCCAACTTTACGATTCGTCTGACTTACGGTAACGTAAAGGCTTACGATCCGAAAGACGGTGTACACTACAAATATTACACTACACTGAAAGGGGTAATGGAAAAAGAAGACCCGAACAATCCGGAATTCGTGGTACCAGCCAAACTTAAAGAGTTGTATGCTACAAAGAACTACGGACGCTACGCCCTGCCTAACGGAGAAATGCCGACTTGCTTCCTGACTACCCAACGACATTACCGGCGGTAACTCAGGTTCTCCGGTCATGAACGGAAACGGTGAACTGATTGGAGCTGCATTCGACGGTAACTGGGAATCTCTGTCCGGTGACATCAACTTCGACAACAACCTCCAGCGTTGTATTGCCGTAGATATTCGCTACGTGCTGTTCATCGTAGAAAAATTGGGAGGCTGCAAGAACCTGATTGACGAAATGACAATTGTAGAATAATGAAGCATAAGTTATTATTATCCTTATTTGCTACCCTTTCCCTCACCGCTCATGCGGATGAGGGGATGTGGATGCTGACTGACCTGAAACAGCAGAATGCTGCCGTGATGCAGGATTTGGGATTGGACATCAGCATTGACCAGGTGTACTGTCCGGACAACATCAGCCTGAAAGATGCCGTGGTGCATTTCGGAGGCGGATGTACGGGGGAAGTCATCTCCTCGGAAGGACTGGTGCTGACCAACCATCACTGCGGATACGGCTACATCCAGCAGCATAGTTCAGTGGAACATGATTACCTGACCGACGGCTTCTGGGCGATGACGCGTGAACAGGAACTTCCGTGTGAAGGACTAAACGTGACCTTTATCGACCGGATACTTGACGTAACGGAATACGTGCAAAAGCAGTTGAAGAAGTCCAAAGACCCGGACGGAACTAACTACCTCTCTCCTTCTTTCTTGGCCAAAGTAGCTGAAAAGTTTGCCAAAAAGGAACGTATCCGCACCAACGAATTTACAACTTTGGAACTGAAACCGTTCTATGGAGCCAACAAATACTACCTGTTTGTCAAGACATCTTACAAGGATGTGCGTATGGTAGGTGCTCCTCCCTCTTCCATCGGTAAGTTCGGAGCAGATACCGACAACTGGATGTGGCCCCGCCACTGCGGTGACTTCTCTATCTTCCGTATCTACGCTACTAAGGACGGAAAGCCGGCCAATTACAGTGCCGAAAACGTACCTTTGAAAGTAAAGAAACACATTGCCATCAACCTGAAAGGGGTGAAGGAAGGTGACTTTACCTTCGTGATGGGATTCCCCGGACGCAACTGGCGTTACATGATCAGTGATGAGGTGGAAGAACGCATGCAGACTACCAACTTCATGCGCGACACCATTCGCGGTGTACGCCTGCGGGTGCTGGGAGAAGAAATGGCTAAGGATGCACGTACCCGTATCCAGTATGCAGCCAAGTATGCTTCATCGGCCAACTACTGGAAAAATGCCATCGGTATGAACGAAGGACTGGTACGCCTGAAAGTACTCGACCGCAAAAAACGGGAGCAGGAACAATTGTTAGCTTTCGGAGATTCCATCGGAAATGACAATTACCGGAAAGCCTACGAAAGCATCAAGCAGATTGTAGCACAGCGTCACGATGCAGTGTACCACCAGCAGGCGATTTACGAAGCCTTAATGCTGGGAACCGAATTCTATAAGGTACCCGATACGGATGCGTTGAGAGTGGCACTGGAAAGCCAGAAGCAAAAAGACATTGACGAAGCTGTTGCTGCCCTGAAGGAAGCCGGACAGAAGTTCTTCAACAAGGACTACAATCCGGAAGTCGACCGCAAGGTATCCAAACAGCTGATTGCCTTGTACGCCCGACTGATTCCGGCCGACCAGCGAATTGACATCTTCCAGACCATCGAAAAGGATTTCCAGGGAAATACCGATGCGTTTGTGGATGCCTGCTTCAACCAGTCCATCTTCAGAAGTCCGGAAGCACTGGATGAGTTCCTGAAGCAGCCCGATGCACAGCAACTGGAAAACGACCTGATGGTGAGATATGCCGCTTCCGTACGCAACGGATACCAGGCTACCAGCGATGCCATGCAGGAGGAAACCAATGCATACAACGCAGCTCACAAGACTTGGGTAGAAGGTGTATTGCAAATGAAGAAAACCAACGGACAGCCAATCTATCCGGATGCCAACTCTACTCTCCGACTGACTTATGGAAAGATTGGCTCTTACGAACCGGCTGACGGAAAGGAATACCTTTACTATACCACCTTGAAAGGGGTAATGGAAAAGGAGGACCCGAACAATCCGGAATTTGTGGTACCAGCCAAACTGAAAGAGTTGTATGAAAAGAAGGATTTCGGCCCCTACGCCATGCCCGACGGACGAATGCCGGTCTGCTTCGCCACTGCGACAGACAACACAGGAGGTAACTCCGGTTCTCCGGTATTCAATGCGAAAGGAGAGCTAATCGGTACCGGATTCGACCGCAACTATGAGGGACTGACCGGTGACATTGCCTACAACCCGCAACTGCAACGTGCGGCTTGTGTAGACATCCGCTATACCTTGTTCATCATTGACAAGTTTGCCGGTGCTTCTCATTTGCTCAAAGAAATGACCATCATCCGATAAACAGAAAAAGCCAGACTTTCCGGTCTGGCTTTTTATTTCAGGCTTGTGCCTCATTATCTTCTTCCAAGATTTTCTTTATCTCCGCATCGGCCTTATACAGCTTGTTCTTACAGAACTTTATCAGCTTCTGGCTTCCTGCAAGTATTCGCCCAACTGGTCAATATCCAGTTCATTGCTTTCAATGCGAGACACTATTTCCTCCAGGCGTTTCATCGCTTCTGAATAGGTTTCCTTCTTTGCTGCCATATCACTTTATTTATTACTTTACTCCTAAATTTACCTTTTGCCAGACGGGTTTCCACTTCATCTCCTGGTTTCAACAAGGAAGCATCTGTCACCACCTTTCCATCCAGCAGAGTAAGGCTGTATCCTTTTTCAATAACTTCTCCGGAGAAGCCGAATCTACCGCTGTGCCAGCAGTTCCAGCCGATGTGTTTCACGCTGTACACGGTTCTGCAAAGCGGAAAGTAATCGGGGCATCAACTGCAAGCGGTAGTTTTCCTGCAACAAGCGCCGACTGCCAGGCCGTTTTCATCCGGTTCTGAATTTCTCCTGGCGGAAATTCTCCCGCTGCAACCGCATCTGCACCTGTCCCGGAATCCGGGTTACAAATGAATCCAACCGCTGTTTTTCCTGTTGCAGCAAACGAGGTACTTCCTGATAGATAACCTCCTCGTATGCCTCCAGCTCCTGTGCCGTCTGTCTTACATGATTAATCAGAAACTCAGCCGCAGCTGTCGGAGTCTTGACACGGGTATGTGAAATCATATCCAGCACCGTATCGTCTCGTTCATGACCGATTCCGGTAATAATAGGAAGCGGGAACTGTGCACAGTTTGCCGCCAAATCGTAGGTATCAAAACCCGAAAGGTCGGAAGTGGCCCCTCCTCCCCGGATAATCACCACCACATCCCAGTTATCGCGCGTCGCATTAATACGGTCGAGTGCCTGAATGATGGACTGTTCTACCTGTTCTCCCTGCATAATGGCCTGAAAAAGCCGGGGATAAAATACAAAGCCGAAAGAATTATGCAGCAACTGATTGCAGAAATCGCCATACCCGGCAGCCGTAGCCGATGAAATGACCGCAATACGCTGCGTCAGTACGGGAAGTTCCAGTTCCTTATTCAGTGTCAGGATTCCCTCCTCATCCAACTGCCGGAGAATTTCCTTACGACGGCGTATCATATCGCCCAAGGTATAGGTGGGGTCAATATTGACTACCGTCAGCGAGTAGCCATACAGCTCGTGGAAATCGACCGTGACTTTTACCAGTACCTTCAAGCCTGAAACGAAAGCCTGCCCCGTTTCCCGCTCAAAATAACTCCGCAAGCGGGTAAAGACATTTGCCCATATAATTCCTCGTGCCTTGGCCAGAAGCGCATTGCCGGTAGCATCTTTCTGCACAAACTCCAGATAGCAATGTCCGGAATAATTTACGCGTACATCGCTTAATTCAGCCTGCACCCAATATTCATCCGGCAGACAGGAGGTGATGCTCCGTCTGACCAATGAATTCAGTTCGAGTAAGGAAAGAGGTTTTATTTTCCATCAGTATCCGCTTTCAGTTTCATGGCCAGTTGGTAGGCTTTCCACATATCCGTCACTCCATATCCGTAAATATTATCGGGATAAGCATTACGGTCGCTGGCTTCATGCACTACCTGAATGAGCTGCCGTACCGTAAGCCAAGGACACGCCTGCCACAAACAAGCCACCAGTCCGCAGAAAATAGGCGACGCAAAAGAAGTACCATTGGCAAAAGCGGTACCTCCGTCTACTCCTACCACTGCCGAATGTACGCCCATCGCCATGACATCGGGTTTGATACGCCCGTCTGCCGTATTACCGATGGAAGAAAAAGCGGCATTCACTCCCATATTATCGATGGCACCTATGGTCAATATATCTTCCGCATCGGCCGGAGGAGTGATTTTTTTCCATTCATCCATACCGGAATTTCCGGCACTGCATACCACCAAAAGCCCTTTCTTTGCTGCATACGAAGCAGAAGCGGCCATCAAAGAAGTATGCCCATCCAACTGACGATATGTATAATTATCAATCGGATCGTCAAATGAATAATATCCTAAGGAGGTATTGACAATATCCACTCCTACACTGTCGGCAAATTCCACTGCCGCAGCCCAGTTATCCTCTTCCACCGGCTGTTCCGTATCATTGTCTTCACTTCTTAACAGCCAGTAGCTTGCTTCGGGAGCTGTTCCCACCATGACATGAGGCGTATTCACAGCCATGCACGACAAGACTTTCATGCCGTGATTATGTTCGCCATAAATATCTGAAGAAGGATTGACAAAATCATGTGTGCCTAAAATCGTCGTATTCTTGAAGATTTTCATGGCATCCACATTATAAAAGCCAGCATCGATGACCGCAATCTGTATCCCTTTGCCTTTAAAGCCGGCCAGATGCAGACTGTCTCCATGGTGAATCTTGATTTGTTCGGCTCCCATTCCATAATAATCATCCTGCTTTTTCCACTGATTCTTCACCTGCTCCTTTCTGTCTTTGTTACGGGGCATAATGGAATCTGGAGATACCCATACTTTTTTGATGGAGCGGACAAATGAATTATCCAGGAGCGCAAGGCAATAGCCTCATCGGGACCTGCATCAGCACGGTATTGTTCCATTTGCTGGATGAGATGTATTTCCTCCCTGCGACTCCAGGCGCTCAATATAGGCACGACAAACAGGCAGGTCGGTAGAATCAACGGCTACCCCCTGACTGGCACGACGGGCAAGTGCCCGTTCGGACAAAAAAGTTTCAGGATGTTCCAAAGAATGTACAGACTTTGACTTGTCAGTCAACTGCACTCTGTATTTATATAAACTCTCTGCCGAGACACTACTTCCGCAGAGCAAAAAGAGAAGAGCTAATCCTATTCTGTTCACTTTCATCCACATAGCTTTTATTTTGGAGCGCAAAGATACACAAAGTTTTCCCTGAATGCGGAAAAAAGTTTACCTTTGCACGATTTTTTTAGAAAATCTAAAGATTTCTGGATAACAATTAATAAGGTAAATAATTATGTCGCAAAAAGGAACAGCCACAGAACTTGGCACTGAACGAATTGGAAAACTATTGATGCAATATGCCATTCCGGCCATTATTGCCATGACTGCTTCTTCGCTTTACAACATGGTAGACAGTATTTTTATCGGACACGGAGTAGGTCCTCTAGCCATATCGGGACTGGCCATCACCTTTCCGCTGATGAACCTGGCTGCTGCCTTCGGTTCACTGGTGGGAGTCGGTGCCTCTACCCTCATCTCCGTTAAATTAGGTCAGAAGGATTATACTACCGCACAGCAGATTTTAGGAAACGTCGTATCATTAAACCTGATTATCGGGGTGCTGTTTACCATTGTCTGCCTCTTGTTTTTGGACCCCATCCTGTATTTCTTTGGCGCCAGTGAGGCTACACTGCCCTACGCCAAGGATTACATGGTGACCATCTTATTAGGAAATGTAATCACCCACATGTATTTAGGACTCAACTCGGTGTTGCGCTCAGCCGGACATCCTCAAAAGGCCATGGCCGCCACCATACTGACTGTTATTATCAACACTTTGCTGGATCCCTTGTTCATCTACACCTTCCACATGGGAATAAAGGGAGCGCCGTGGCAACTGTCCTGGCTCAGGTGATTTCACTCTGCTGGCTTATCTGGATTTTCTGCAACAAAAATGAATTGCTTCACTTCCGGAGAGGCATTTATCGCCTAAAAAGAATACTAGTAGAAAATATCATCGGTATCGGACTGGCTCCGTTTTTCATGAACCTGGCCTCCTGTTTTATCGTCATTCTGATAAACAAAGGGTTAAAACTATACGATGGAGATTTGGCCATCGGTGCATTTGGAATCGTCAACCGCATTGTATTCTTATTCGTCATGATTGTGATGGGGCTCAACCAAGGAATGCAGCCCATTGCCGGCTACAACTTTGGTGCACAGAATTATCACCGTGTGAATCAGGTAATGAAATATACCGTCATCGCTGCCACCATCGTTACCACCAGTGGCTTCTTAGTGGGCGAACTGATGCCGGAACTGGCCGTAGCCGCCTTCACCACCGATTCACAGCTCATCCAGCTAAGTGCCAAAGGCCTAAGGGTAGTGGTCATGTTCTTCCCTATCATCGGCTTTCAGATGGTTACTTCCAACTTCTTCCAAAGTATCGGAATGGCCAAAGAAAGCATCATACTTTCTTTAAGCCGTCAGGTACTGATTCTGATTCCCTGTCTGCTTATCCTTCCACTTTTCTGGGGAGTAGACGGAGTGTGGTACAGTATGCCGATTTCTGACATAACCGCCAGCATCATTGCCGGAAGCATGCTCTACAGTCAGTTCCAGAAATTCAAAACGACACGCTGCCGAAACCGGAATCGAAATAAAATAAAAGACAAAAAAGTGACATTTTTCCGCAGAAAGAATTATATTTGTTGTGTATCAACTAAAGAGTTACACTATGGACGGACACTATGTTATCAATCTCGGACGCCAGCTGGGCAGCGGCGGAAAAGAAATAGGTGAAAAATTAGCGAATGACTTAGGCATTGCCTTTTACGATAAAGAGCTTATCAACTTAGCTTCTGAAGAGAGCGGACTTTGCAAGGAATTTTTCGAAAAAGCTGATGAGAAAGCTTCTCAAACCATTTTAGGAGGATTATTCGGAACCCGTTTCCCGTTTATTACAGAAGGAGCCTATCCGTACAACTCCTATCTCAGCAACGATTCTCTGTTCAAAATTCAGAGTGATGTCATCCGTCATCTGGCAGAAAAGCAATCGTGCCTTTTCGTGGGAAGATGTGCTGACTACATTTTGCGCGACCATCCAGATGTGCCAACGCTTTGTGTCAGCCTCACCGGAAGCCCGTATTGAGCGACTGATGAAACTGCACCACATCAGCGCGGAAGATGCAGAAGACTTGATGGAAAAAGCGGACAAGAAACGTTCTTCCTATTACAACTACTACAGCTACAAGACATGGGGAGCAGCTGCTACCTATCATCTATG
>ENA-OPYV01000287-OPYV01000287.1-human-gut-metagenome-genome-assembly--contig:-NODE-287-length-15466-cov-2.308821_pt1 | contig 15466 bp, 17 predicted proteins | sample MGYA00242474_ERZ504485 | MGnify/ENA primary metagenome ERZ504485 (study PRJEB26092, sample SAMD00036263) | human gut metagenome | host: Homo sapiens | study: EMG produced TPA metagenomics assembly of...
CATTACACGGTTTTCTACCCGAGGTTTTCTAAAAAAACCGGATTCCGGAAAAAAGACAGCCCTTCGCGTAAGGGCATAAAAAAAGGAGTTCCGCTGAACTCCAACCTTTGTTAACCTTAAATCTAATACTATGAAAGACACAGTACAAAGAATTATTTTGAAATCCTCTAAAGACAAATAAAGTTTTTCCGAAAAATAAAATCGATATTTCTCCAAAAATCCGCTAACTTAGCCCCTCTTAAAAATGATTTACCTATGGCACTTATCAAATCAGTAAGAGGGTTTACTCCTCAAATCGGTGAGAATTGTTATCTGGCCGACAATGCCACCATCATCGGCGATGTAGTAATGGGAAAAGATTGCAGCGTATGGTTCAATGCAGTACTTCGGGGAGATGTAAACTCCATCCGTATCGGCGACCGTGTGAACATTCAAGACGGTACCGTACTTCATACATTATATGAGAAATCAACCGTAGAAATAGGCAATGACGTATCCATCGGCCACAATGTGACACTTCACGGAGCTTGTGTGCACGACAATGCCCTGATTGGAATGGGGTCTACCCTGCTCGACCATGCCGTAGTAGGTGAAGGAGCCATCGTGGCTGCCGGCGCACTGGTACTTGCCAATACCGTCATTGAGCCGCATACGCTTTGGGGCGCGTACCCGCCAAGTTTATCAAGAAAGTTGACCCTGCACAGAGCAAGGAACTGAATCAGAAGATTGCCAACGGATATCTGATGTATGCTTCCTGGTTCAAAGAGGAAGAAACCGAGAAATAAAAAACAGCCTCGCAAGGTTTACGGCATTCGATTCCGTAAGTGTTGCGAGGCTGTTACTTTTTATCTTTACCTAAGATTATTTATTCTTCAACTCTTCCAGCAACTCAGCCACATCTTCTTCACGTGTGGCCCAACTGGTCGCGATACGTACCACTGTCGTACCGTCAGCCCGTTTTTCCCACACCTCAAAGCCGATGCGCTGTGCCAGTTTCTCGTACAAGCTGTTTTCAAGCTGTACAAACAACTGGTTGCTCTGCGGACGAATGTAGAATGTATAACCGTTTACTTTCAGTCCTTCCACAATCCGGTCAGCCATATCAATGGCATGACGGGCAATTTTCAGGTACAAGCCATCTGTAAACAAGGTATCAAACTGCAAACCTAACAGACGTCCCTTGGCCAGCAACACACCCCGCTGTTTGACAATTGTATCAAACTGGCGAATCAGTCCGGGCTGCGGAATTACGACCGCCTCGCCAAACAAGGCTCCAACCTTCGTTCCGCCAATATAGAAAATATCACACAAGGAAGCAATGTCCTTCAAAGTCACATCCGTATCCCGCGCTGCCAGTCCGTACCCCAGACGAGCTCCGTCGAGGAACAACGGAATCTTATGCTTACGGCACACGGCAGACAAGGCCTTCAGTTCATCCAGCGTGTAAAGTGTACCATATTCCGTAGGGTGCGACACATACACCATTCCCGGAGCCACCATGTGCTCCCAGCTCGGGTCCTGATAGAAAGCCGTCACATAACGGTCTACCTCTGCCGCATCCAGTTTTCCTTCGTGGTGAGGCAAGGCCAGCACCTTATGCCCTCCTGCTTCCACCGCTCCGGCTTCATGCTGGTTGATGTGACCCGTTTCTGCCGCAATCACTCCCTCATACGGACGAAGCAAGGCCGTAATGACCGTGGCATTGGTCTGCGTACCTCCCACCATGAAATGTACTTCCGCCTGCGGCACCCGCAAGCTTCTGCAATTTCCGGCGAGCGATGCACAATACTCATCCGTGCCATAGCCCGAAGTTTTCTCCATATTCGTCTGACACAAGCGCTCCAGAATCAACGGATGCGCTCCTTCCATGTAATCACTTTTAAAATATTGCATATTCGTTTTGTATTTTAAATTAGACTTTTTCTTCCAACATCAAACCCACTCCCTTCACGGTCTTCAGTTCCACCGTATCATCGGCCACTAACAGTTTGCGCAAGCGAGACACGAATACATCCAAACTGCGCGAAGCAAAGTAATCTTCCTCCGTATTCCATAGACGCGACAAGATGACTTCCCGCCGCACAATCTGTCCCTTATGCTCACACAACATACGCAGCAAATCAGCTTCCCGCGCCGTCAGCATCCGTTCTTCTCCCCTTTTCTGTTTCCATACGCCACGCACCGTATCAAAGGAAAACAGTTTCCCGATGGGTACCTCCCGGACTTCTTTCTGCGCCGACATCCCTCGCGTCAGTTTCAACAGTGCCGTGATATGTGCATGCAGTTCCTCGGCCAGAAATGGCTTTTTGACATAGTTATTCACACCCAGTTCATAACCTTTCACCACATCTTTCGGTGACACACGCCCGGAAGTAAACAAGATGGGCACATGCTCATCCTGCTCCCGGATACGCCGTACCATCTCATATCCGTCCATTACCGGCATCTCAATGTCGGCTACGATGACATCCGGCTGCTGTGCCTTCCAAACGGCCAGTCCTTCCTCGCCATTGGATGCCGTCAGCACCTTATACCCTCCAATCATATCCTCCAGACCACCCTGAATGATATAACACAGATTCGCGTCATCTTCCACCAACAACAATTTGATTATCTCTTCCATTCATCGTTCCTCTTTTTATTCTCCAGGGTACTTTCCGGAGGAAAAGCCAAGGTAAACCGGCTGTATTCCCCCTCCATGCTTTCCAGCGTGACCCGTCCGCCGTGTGCTTCCATAATCCGAAGCACATAATTCAGTCCCAGTCCGAAACCAGATGCTCCACCGGAACGACTGCGTTCACTGGCTGCCGCCCGTTCGTATTTCTCAAAAATCTTCCGCTGGTCTTTCAACGGAATACCGAAACCATTGTCGGCCACCGTCACACAGACTGTTCCATCCGCTTTCCGTTCCGAAAGAAATGTAATTTCCACGGCTTCACCCGAATATTTCAATGCATTGTCTATCAAAATTACTGAGCGCTTCCCTCAGAAATTCTTCGTCTGCCCAAACCACTTCTTCCTGCAAGTTCCATACAAACGCAACCTGCTTAGCAGTTTTTGCCTTATACTTCTCCGCCAAATCCTCCAGAATCGGGCGTAGCAGACAATCCGTCTGTTGCAATTTCAATGCATGATTCTCCAGTTTGGAAAGCGTCAGTACCTTGTTGGTCAACGCCAGCAGATGCTCTCCTTCCTCTTTCACAATACGAAAATAACGTTCTTTCTTTTCCGGCTGTCCGTCCAGGTGTCCGCTTTCCAGAATCTCCGTCCCCATCAGGATGGAGCTCAGCGGAGTCTTCATGTCGTGAATCATGGCATACGAGAAATCCTCCCTCACCTTGGCTATCTTGTCCTGCCGGATAATGACACGAATCTGATACACAATACAGATAATGACCAGTACCATAATCAGCACCGTGGCAATCAGCAACAAAGTCATACGCTGGAAAATCACCCAGTAAGGATTCAGAATCACCCCTTGCAGATAGCGGGTATATGCCCTATTAATAGGCACCAGCCTTGTTCTCAAGTATTTTTTGTCCTTCCAGTTTTGCCTGTGGAGAGGATGCCCGCAACACATTACCTAACGAATCCGTCATACAAGTCGATACCTTGGCCGAGATACCGACCGAATCCAGCATGTGGGCATAAATAGAATCCAGATTATGCAAGGACACATCCATCTTGAACGTATTCGATACCCCTTCCTGTATGGCGATGAACACAGCCGATTCAATAAACTGACGTGTTTCCGGAGTTGGAGTCTGTGTTTCGTCATCCTCCACGTCCTCATTCAGGTCAAACCGATACGTGTACGTGGAATCCTTCTTCCCATGCAACTCTTTCCAAAGGCCTATCCGATCAAAAGCCTCCTTAAGTGCCGCATCCTTAAAAAGCTCATGGCTCTGCCGCATGACGTTCTCACGGGTCAGTTTGTAAGTGTTGACCAGCCAGACATACTGCAGTTCGACAATCGCAATCAGTCCCACTACCGCAATCCAGCGAATGTGTTTCATCTTCATAAGCGTATATTCTTCACGTAAACGAAAAGACGTTAACGTAGCGTTAACCTTGCCTTAACCCAAAAAGCGAAACGGGCTTTTAGTTTGCAGTGTCAAAGATAATGAAAGATAAAGACACGAAACGATATGAAAAAGTATTTTTAGTGAGCATCTTGTTACTGCTCGGTACGATGCTCGGAACAGCCACCGCACAAATCATCACAGGCAAAGTTACCGACCCTTCCCGTCAGCCTATTGACGGGGCTACGGTCGTGCTTCAAACACCCGATTCCATATTTGTAGAAGCTACCATTACAAATGCTGACGGTACTTTCCTGCTGAATCACCAGCCGGCACACTATCGTCTGCTGTTCCAACACCTGCTGTATGAACCGCAGGAGAAAGAAGGCACAGGGACTGATGCCGGTACGTTTACACTGCAACCGAAAGACTACGCACTTCAGGAAGTCGTAGTACAAGGCGAACGCCCGCTGGTCACCGTGGAAGGCAGCCGACTGACCTATGACATGCCGCAGCTGACCTCCCAACGGCTAGTCACCAACGCGTACGAAGCCCTCAAACAACTTCCGGGGGTTATCGAACAGAATGATGTACTAACGCTGGCCGGAGCAGGCGGAGTCAGCCTGCTGCTGAACGGACGCCCCTCGTCCATGACCTACGAACAACTCATCACTCTCTTAAAGGGTATGCCAGCCTCGCGCGTGGAAAAAGCGGAAGTGATGTACAGCGCTCCTCCGCAATACCACGTGCGCGGTGCGGCTATCAACCTCGTACTGAAAGGATATAAACCCGGCGAAGGAGGCTTGCAAGGAGAAGTCAACGGTGAATATAAACAGCAGAAGGAAGCCGGAGGCAACGGAGGCGTCACACTGGCCTATACTTCTCCTAAAATTGACCTCGATTTCATGTACAACCTTCAGAGCAACTATACCCGTGGCTACATTGATTTCATCGCCCGTCATACGGTGAAGGAGCAGATATATGACGTGAATCAGGTGACGGACAATGAAGGACGTAGCCTGACGCACACCCTGCGCGTCGGAGGGACGTATAAATTTGATAAAGACAACTCGCTGAACTTGTCCTATACCACCCAGTTCAGTCCGGACAAAACCGGCGACAGCCATTCCAACGGGAATATTTCCGAATCATTCAATCATTCTCAGGCTCACCACCAGATGCACAATGCCGCATTGTATTATACCTCCGGATTCGGATTCAAGCAGGAGCCGACTACACGTATTTTACCTCGACCGATACACAAGACTTTTTCGACCGTAGTCCGGAAGAGGTAGAAACCCGCTTCATAAGCTGTTCCGACCAGTACATTGACCGCTGGAAAATCTATGCCGACCAGCATCACACACTGTCACAAAACTGGACCCTGAACTACGGAACTTCTTTTACTTACGTCAACAACCGGAACACTCAAAACTATGATTTGCCGGAAATGCAAGGCAACAACCTGCACAGCCGTATCCGTGAATACACCTATAACGTCTACGCCGGATTCGACAAACCGTTCAACTCCCAATGGACCCTGAGTGCCTCTGCCACAATAGAATACTACCAGATGCAAGAGTACCGGAAATGGGCTGTCTACCCCACCCTCCAGTTGAACTACATGCCGTCTGCCTCGCACATTCTCCAGTTGTCTTTCAGTTCTGACAAGACTTATCCCGATTACTGGACACTGAGTGGCGCCACCAGCTACCTGAACGGTTACAACGAAAGTCTGGGCAATCCGTTCCTTCGTCCCTACACCGATTACAACGTCGACCTGACCTACATTCTGAAAAGCAAATACATTTTTCAGGCAAGTTACAGCTATACACCCGACTACTTCATGCAGACCGTTTACCTGGATTCCGACCGTCTGAAAGCCATCTACAACTGGCAGAACTGGGATTACGCTCAGGACCTTTCTTTCACGGCCATTCTCCCTTTCAAGGCAGGAAGCTGGTGGGACAGCCGTCTCACCCTACAGGCTACCTTGAAACACGACAAGGCCAGTGTATATTACGATGCACCTTTCAATCAGAAGCAATGGGTCGGCGTAGGACACTGGACACATACCTTCCAGCTATGCCGCCAGCCTAACCTGAAAATGGAGGTTACCGCTTTCGGACAAACAAAATCCATACAAGGCAGTTACGACATTCAGCCAGTGGCCTTCGTAGATGCAGCCTTGCGCTATACCTTTGCCAAAGACAAAGCCATGCTTCAACTGAAAGGACGTGACCTATTCAATACGATGAATCCCAAAACAAAAGTCCGGAACGGTGCGCAACATCTCGACATGAACACCAAAAGCTACATGCAGAGCATTACCCTTTCGTTCAGCTACCGCTTTGGCGGCTACAAGAAAAAAGAAGTGAAGGAAGTGGATACCTCACGGTTTGGGAACTGATATTAAACAAAAATATCCTGTTGCCAACCTACATATTGACAACAGGATATTTAAATTTCTCCTTCTAAAGGAAACAGGTATTATTTCAGGCTTCTGCTCCCATTCAGAATATCTTCAGGAATTTCAGCACAACGTGTATATACAGATACGTCTTCTGCATTATCCTTTACAGTCCACTTCATTGTTTCATCTGTCATTTCTGATACAATGTATTCTTTCAACGGGTCATGTGAATAATCATACTCACCTGTCAAAATATACCCTAAATCTTCATCTTCTTCAATTTCAAAAGAACCTGTAGATTTATGCGAATACATACTTCCCATATTTTCATACATTTCAAAAGTATGTTCCTTTCTATTAAAAGTGATGTATACATACTGACCTTCTTGTAAAGGTGCCCCATTGAACTCAGTCAACATCCACGTTCCATTCATAGTGGCATAATTTACCTCCTGATATACCACTGGAGCTTCTTCATCCTTGCTGCAAGCCGTCGTCATTGCTAACAACGAGATGCACATCATAATTCTAAATATGAATTTTACCATATCTTCCTATTTATAAATATTATTATTTTATATCCATATTGATTTTTATTGTCCTATCGGATGGTCGTCCGGAAACACCTTCAAGTAAAACATTGAATGACTTTTTCCCCTTCTGCCCGGAAAGTTTTCTTCCATCCAGTTCTACCATCAATAAGCCTTCTTGTCCAGGTTCTAAAACCTCCGGTTCCGTTCTAACTTCAAAATTCTGGAAGAAATCCCTTTACAGCACTTACCTTTTAAAGGCTCATTTCCTGCATTAGGCGCAAGCTATCCGCTCGACTCTGCGGTGCATAGTCGCAGTGACAGTTCCCATGTTTATTGTCTTAGCACGTATTTTTAAATGCCCCATGGTATACCTGTAATCTCTCCATAAAGCCGATGAAGGAGTAACCTTTCCTGAAATGGTCAATGCAGCAATTGGTTTCTTTTCCGAAATGCTTACATATACAAATGCCCGGGTATAAATAGTTCCTGGTTGTCCGAACGGATTATAAGTCAGTTGAATCACAGCCTTTTCTCCCGGATTTATCACTGGAGAATCTATATGAGCGTTTGTACATCCACATGTAGTAGAAATCTTTGTGACTACTATCTTCTGTTTTCCGACATTCGTGCAAGTAAAAGTAAAAACTTGCGGCTTGTCATCCTCAGACAGAGTTCCTGCATTTATCTCCATACGTTCAAAGCGAAGCATTTCTTCCGCATGCTCCATCAATACAGGATTCAATACGGCATCCAGTTCTTTTTGGGAGAAAACTTTCTGTGCCATCAAAAAGGCACAGAAAGTAATATGAACATCCAGATAATTACAGTTCTCATAAAAATCAAACAAGATTACATCCATCCATTTCCAGTAGCCTTACGCACCGTAATCACAAATTCTTGTGTCTTGCCATCGCTATTGGTCACAGAAGCTTTAGTGGTTCCAACTTTGGTACCTTTTACCTTCAGCTGATTATTATCCAACGATACAGCCGCAATACTGCTATCCACGACATTAAATTCCGTAGCTGTCACATTATCCGCATAGATTCTGTTCAAATTCACCGTTTCTGTGGCGTCAAGTGCTACGTACACGTTAGGTACACGCATTGGCTGGGCACCAAAATTACTGCCATCAATATTGGCCAGCACAGCCTGTGCATCGATTAAGCTCCTATATTACCTCTATAAGCCGGTAAGTTCATTCTCAAATGAGGAGCAGCCTCACCTACACTTCCCCAATTTTCCCAATAACTCTTCTCATCTGAGAGATTGCCACTCAAATCTCTCACCGACGCCAGCAGCAAATCTTTAAAATCCGACGCACGATAATGCTTACGCAATTTTGCTGCATACGACAAACCTAAAGCTGCTACCCCCGATACATGCGGACAAGCCATTGAAGTCCCATCCATATAACCATATCCACTTTGGCTTGCGGTAAGGTCAGAACCCTCAATAGCTGAATTCGGCATAGTAGAAAGGATAGAAGCCTTTTCATCCTTAAAGGCATTCGCATCACCACCAGGAGCTGCAATCAGGTTCTTGCTTCCACTCGGGCTGACATAATTCGTATAACAAGAAGGTTTTCCTGCCGGATCAAGTGCAGTAACACAAATAAAGTCACCATACGCTCCCGGGTAGCTGACCATAGGAGCATATTCATTACCTGCTGCAAATATGGCAATACCTCCATCAATCACCCCATTCGGATCACCCGCATTATGAATAAAATATTCTAACGCTTCTTTCTGAAGTACCACCGAGTTAGACCATTCCTCATCCGATGTAAAACCAGGAGTACCCATCAATGGATTGATACGTCCAGAAGCTGCCGACCAACTACACTGAAGAATAACAGCCCCATTATCTGCTGCATACTTAATGGCCTTAGCTTGATTCAGTACAGAAGAAGCCCCTTCTCCACTAAAAATCTGGCAAGACATTATTTTCACACCAGTTTTAGGAGTTCCATCCCCTCCAGCAATACCTCGAATACCGATCCCCATTGTTATCTGCAGCAATTACTCCAGCCACGTGGGTCGCATGTCCCGTATCTCCCCGTTTGAGTATATGAAATATGACCATTCCCTGCAACAAAATTATAACCATATTTGTCACCAGCATATCCATTGCCATCTGCATCTTCATCAGAACCAAATGTTTCTGCTGGATTAATCCACATATTATTGGCTAAGTCTTCATGGTTATACATCACCCCTTCGTCCACTACGGCCACAATAATAGAAGGGTCACCCTGGCATTTTTCCCAGGCCGGTACACAATTTACATCGTATCCGGTAACAGCACCTGTAACTACACTTCCATCATTTCCTATACCCCACTGAAGTTTCATATTTTCAGTCTGGGTCTGGCTGCCTAATGTTTGAATGGCTTCTCTTGTAGCCCTGTTTAAACCCTTCGCTTTCTTGGTGGTATCATAACCTCTCTTTATCACCTGGTTATATTCCACGGTTGCCACTTCCGAAAGCTTAGACATATCCAAAGCCAACCTTATTCAAGTCCATATCTTTATCAAACTTCACCACATACCACAAATGCAAACCATTTTTACGGGTACGTTCTTCATGACGTTTGTCTACAGGGAAAACACGTTCAAAGGTATATGCTCCGGCAATATCTAGGATTTCATCTACCGAAGGAATACTCGAACGAGTCTGTACCCCGCTACGACTTAAAATCTGAGCTTTTTCAAGCACCTCTTCCACTTCCGGCTTAAACTTGATGAGAAGTTCACCTTCCACTGCCTCATCAGCCAAACCAGATATAGGGGCCACTATATTCTCTTGCACTCCAGATTCTAAAAAACGTTTCAGAATCAGAGCAGGAGAACAACCCCATAGCACTCACAAGAGCGGCAAAAATATTATTTTTCTTCATTTTTTAATCGTTTTATTTTCGAGCCATGCAAGCCCCGGCCTACAGGTTTGCAGGCCGAAAGCTTTACAAAAGTTCTATTTTTATATCATTCCACAAAAAATTACTTTAACGAAATCAATTCCCCTCTTCCGATTCATCTGTTATCTGAGGTTTTCTCTTAGGATACATCTCATAATAACTCATCTTTCTCGTTATGCCATCATCTTCAAACCCATAGTTACTCAAGTTTGTAGGCTCATTACTGAACTTTGTAATAACCTCACCCTTTGTATTTTTAGCCTTTGAAGACGTTGTACTAAGTTCCTGCTGGAAAATCATGGTAAACGGATCCCAGAAGCTCAGGTACGGATGATATAATATCCAGTCAGGTAGTTTTCCGTTCATGAAGTTCAGGTTTAAAGAAAGCTTCTTCATTCTTGGCCAAACTTTTGGAGCACCAATCAAATACTTCTTAGCGTCTTCAATTGTATCTTTATTGGCTGCATTATCAATATCAATTTGTGTATAAGCTTTAATACCTAAATTCAACAAATCCTGATCCGAAGGCAATTCTCCATCCAGCATATTTAAAGACAATGACAGATATTCCAGATTTTCCCATTGCAACAACTTCTTAAAAATAAGTATTATTATATCCATCTGACGGTCCAGGGAATCCATCTCCACCATAACCAGTAGTCCAACGGAAACCAAGTTTATCATCTTTTCCTTTATAGGCTGAAAGATCTTTTGTCGTATCATAACGATTTATCTTTGTCAAATCCAATTTGCGCAAATAAGGGAAATGGTCCTGCGTAATACTTTCGATACCGATAACCTTCACGCCGTCTATTGTGGTTCCAGCTTCGCCCATCACTTCAAAGTTATTGCTGCCCAAGTCCAAAGAGATAAGCGTATTACCCAACTCGGTAAAGTTTTCCGGCAATCCCACCAGACCATAAGCGCATATCGCTAAATTACGCAGATTTCCATATTTCACCAGTTCACAAATCTCATTTCCCAATACGATATCCTTGAGGAATGTATTCGAGTTTCCTGAGAATGTAATTGATTCAGCAGTTTTAAGATATTTCACCTGATAAGGAAGTGATTCCTTTGTTTCAAACGCAATAAATTCTACAGATTTCAAACGGCCAATCAATTCTTTAGGGACAGGAGCGGAATAATCAATCGTTCTATCTGGATTTAACTTAATATACTTATCAGTAGCTTCCCAAAGTTCTACACCTTTCCAGTATCTCATGTTTTCACTGGCATCCCAAGTAAAAATACCATTCATGCTACTATATATGGAAAGAAGAGCCAAAGAGTCTCCGGCACGGTCATCCGTAATTACCGGAGCAGGTTTCTGAGTAACAACCAGTTTTATTGAACCATCCCCCTCAGTATCAGACGTTTCATGCGGAGTAATAATTACCTCTGCAGTACGAGCCTTCTCAGCCATGTTGACATCCCAGTCAAAATGCAGTTTCAACAAGCGTGGACGGTCTCCATAATCATAATTAGGCGTTTCTTTCTTGTACTTCAGCCATTCCTTGTCTGAAACGGTTCCATCTTCATCTGGCAAATTATTGACCCTTACATCAAAATTCACATTGGCCATCATTGTAACCTCAAAGAAACGCTCCTCCAGTTTCGCAGAGTTTTCCAAAGAGATGGTTCTGTCTTCTTCACTTACAAAAATACCTTTTGCATACCCCATCTGCATTACTTTCACTGTAGTTGCAGTGGTCTGGCCTGCTGCCATAAAAGTGATAACTCCTTCACGTGGTTCAGCCACTACAGACGAGTCTACCAGAACTTCACAAGTAGCAGCTCCTTCTCCATTGGAAGGACTGAATTTCAACCAGGAAGATTCAGAAGTACCCTGCCATTTCACATTGCCTTTTATTTCCAGCAGTTCGCTGCCTCCATCAGCCCCGACAGCAATCTCCGTCTTGTCGATAGAGAATTCAGACACGACATTGTCTTCTTCCTTACAGGAAACAGCCAATACCATGCAGGCCGAAATAACCATTATAATATTTAAAAATCTTTTCATACGTTACTCGTTAAATTATTCCAAAGTCAGATAATCACATCCACGAATATCTTGTGTTGTATCATAAATCAGCAGATACATACCAGCCTTGATATAAGGACAAACAGACGATACATTCAGAACGATACTTGGGTTATCACTTACATCCAGCGTATTAATGAGGTACGAAAGTCTTTCCGTTTCGGGAACCTTTCCAATATCATTTCCACCTAAAAGCAATGCACGCAAGCCTTTATGGTTACCAATATTTGTAGGCCATTCCTTATATACTCGGTTACCGTCATCATCACGCTGGTTACGCATAATCAACGTGTTCAGATAAGAAATATTTGCCAATCCCCATGGGAATGCCGAGAACTGATTTCCACTTATATCAATACCATACAAATGCGGCATATATGTTCCATTCATATCATCCTGTAATTTCTTCAAACGATTGTTCGACAGGTCAAGACTTGTCATCATATACGTTTTTTCACCCTTAATGTCATCATTCGTAATCTCCTCGATTTGGTTCCGCTAAGATTCAACACGGTCAAAGGAGATCCGGCCGTGAACAAGTCTTTCGGGAAGGTTTTCAATGCATTACCAGCCAAAGACAAATTATTCGTATTGATACCCTTATCTGTCGTTACTTCTGTAATCTCATTATAAGAGAAGTCAATGGAAGCCATTATGTAAATTGACTTGGCATCAAATATATCCGGAAATTCTGTCAGTTCATTATGTGAGAAAGACAGTGATTCCACATCATCCATACCACAAAAGTATCCATCCGCATCTTTTTCGATACGTGCAATCTCATTATAATCAAAAGTACCCTGAACCAAGTTCACATCCTTTCCAAAAGCAGGAAGAGCTGTCAACTTATTGTATATCAAATCAATCTTACCCAACGTCTTCATCTTAGAGACTTCTGTAGGTAAAGATGCAATATTATTATAACCTAAATATAGAATCTGTAAAGATTTATAATCCGCAAATCGAAATGTTCGCGCGTTTTCAAAATGAAAAGTTCATTTCACAAAACGAAGCGTATAATTTAAAGCACTCTTTATTCCATTTGAACTGGTCAATTCTAAGCTAAAAATAACAGAAAAATAACTTGCAAATATCAACAAAAATCACTATCTTTACATAGTTAAATTGAGGTCGTTTACCCTCAAATCAGTTCAGTTTTGTATTCCCCTACCCTATCAATATTCTAAAAAAATTCGGCCGCTTCGCCGGTATTTGAATACCTTTAAATGGAATTCGGAAACCATCCGAATCCCGTTCTTTCGTTTTAGTCGCTTCGCTCCACGCTTTGGCGCTTTGCGCTTACGCCACCTCGCGTATCGCCTTGTACGCTGCCACGCTTTGCGCCCGGACGATTTTGCCGCGGAAGGCCAGACGAGAGCCGATATTCGCATACGTAAACGAAGCATCGTAACTCGCACCCGCATGCGACACACCGCCATTCGCGTGCGCATGGCTGCACCCGCGATAGACCACACGGACCGTAGCGGTGCTTATCCAGTACATGTCGGTATAGTAAGTAGAAGATGATCCGTTCAGATTACCTACCGGAATCATGTCCATATACTTGCCGTGCGCCACGCCTGTAATCCACTGACCGCTGTCCTTCTTGCCCTGTACCATACGGATACTGCCGTCAGGCATCCAGATGCGCCATTTGCCCACGTTACCGCTGTCGTTCGGCAGATCCACGCCGTCCATCATGTCATACTTGTTGCCGTAGATGTCCTCATAGCCCAGGCAGCAGATATTGTTCACCTGCACCACAGTCGCCTGTCCGTATTCGTCCCGACTCTTATACCAGGCATACTGGTGCACCAGGCCGTCAATCAGCGAATTCGTGATTTTGTTGTTAATGACATACGCTTCATCGTAGCCGATGGTGTCTGTCATCCCGTGTTCGGCCGTTCCGCCTGTTGTGCGGTTATTGTTATGCTGACCGGCACCGCATTGTTCCTGCATATCCCTGCGCCCGTACTTTGCATAGCTCAGGTTCGCGATGCGGCTGTGCATCAGCGCATCTATCTGCTGCATACCCCGCTGCTGGCTGTAGTAGTGGAAGTCCGTCCAGGTCATACTTGCCGTGGTCGAAGCTCCGGTGATGCAGGCACGCAGTTTACTGCCCACCACCGAACTGCCCACAACGGCACACAGATGCTCCTCATTGGCCACCCAATCCGGTTCCATGTCCTCTATCTTGTCGCTGTGGCTCAGTACCACGCAGTCAAACTCTGCCGTGTTCAGAATGGAGAAATGCAGGGCTGTAGCACGTTCCGGAACGTCTGCTATCAGATACATGCCGGCTTCAAAATTTCAAGCCCGATGGTCGGCACCACAATACTCTTCAGGATGTTTCCCTCCGCATCAGCAAACACACTGCCGATAAGCCCTGTTCCTGGAACGCTCGGGAAGCGGACACGTCTGTAACCCGACACGTCCACTTTGCACACGGAATAAGCCTTGTCCGTCGTATAGGATTCCATCAGCGTGGGCTTGCCGCTCATGATCTTGCGTTCACCCAGCCAGCCGCCCTGTGTCTCCTTGATGGCATCCAGTGTCAGTACCGTCGCCTCAGGCACCGGGGGCATTTCGTCCTCCGGATAACTGCTGTAGCAGGCGTACTTCTTGTTGTTCAAATAATCGTTTGATGCCTTTGCTCCAGTAAAACGGCTCATACATCATCCAGTCTCCCTCGCTGCCGTCCAGCTTCGCCACCGTACAGTCGTTCATATCCTCCGCATCGGCATAGAAGTTCGAGCTTTCGTCATGCAGGGGGAAATAGGTCATCTCCCCCCGTCCGGGTTGTTCACTTCCACCTGCTGCCCGGCTATCTCCACCTTCCGGCTCGTGGGCATCCTGGTCACCTTGGCCAATACGCGGTGGCGCTTGGACAGGATGGCATTCACATGCCCGCTCATTTTGTACGTATTGCCGAATTTGTACCCCGTCTTGTTGTCCAGGTTCGAAACATTGGCATCGTCGGCCACGCTGTCGTCAAACTCGATCATCGTATAGGGCGGCTGCTTGATGGTCAGTTCCGGATAACGGGCGGCATACTTCTCCAGTTCCTCATCGGCCAGATACTTCGTCAGGGTCAGCTTGCCCCTCAGTCCCGAATGCCGGTCATCCACGGCACCCGTCTGTGTATACGTTCCGTAGTCGTAATACTTCTTCAGCAGGGTTCCGTCGTCTTCCCGGTCTATCTCCAGCACGAAGCGCTCCAGCTTGCCGCTGCCGTTCAGTCTGGCCTGGTGCAGGCGTTCCAGCATAGCGAACCCGTCGATGCCGGGGCAGTTGGTGTAGCGGTAGCCCCGCACATTATTGATCCCTTCCAGTATCAGGCCACTGTCGGACAGCTTGGATCGGATATTCCAGGAACAGTTCCTCAATCGTGTCCGGCAGGCATAACTGCACAACGGGCGCACCGGTGGCCAGTTTCACACGGGTCAGCCCCGTACCCCTCACGTCCAGTTTCTTCAGGCGGCCCTGCCAGCTCAAGTCCAAAGTGGCCACATTCCCCGTTGTCCCCGTTCCGGGCCAG
>ENA-OPYV01000288-OPYV01000288.1-human-gut-metagenome-genome-assembly--contig:-NODE-288-length-15408-cov-2.489497_pt1 | contig 15408 bp, 17 predicted proteins | sample MGYA00242474_ERZ504485 | MGnify/ENA primary metagenome ERZ504485 (study PRJEB26092, sample SAMD00036263) | human gut metagenome | host: Homo sapiens | study: EMG produced TPA metagenomics assembly of...
TTGTAAGTAACAGGGAAGAAAGAAGAAGGTTCCGTCCGCTAAAATATTTAAGAGAAAACGATGTAGCAGTTGCGAAGCAAAGGTTGATGGATTGTGCGGAAATTATCGCATATCAGACCGGATATGTTCTCTATTGTGTGGGGGGACTATGCAACGGTTTTTCCGTTATTTACCTGTCGAGATTATGTGTATGAAGCAGAAAGAAAAATAGCAGTTGTTGAGGAGATTTTTTGATGATCAACCCTGGTATGTAAGGCTGATATTAGAAGGCGAAGACCGGCTGTGGAGAAACAGGGAAACACGAGAACATAATAATTGCATTTCGTATAGCTGTATTTCCGAAGAATGGTGCGAATTGGCAGATAAAGGACAATGTCTGCTTGAAAGAATCATTGCAGAGGAAACAGTCAGGGAGTTGATGAATCTGCTGACAGAGCGACAAAGACAGATGATACAGCCTATTTTATTTTCAGCAGCAGACACAAAAAGAAGTCTCGCATGAACTGGGTATTACAGTTCCGGCAGTATCAAAGTGTATTTCACAGGCAATGCAGAAAATGCGGAATAATTCGGATGACTCTGCCAGAGCATTGGAAAAAGGAGACTGGAAGTATGCCTGGTAAAAAGCCAAAAGAAAGACAACGCTATATGCTGCGTGTAAATGATACGCTTGTGGAAGTTACCAGGGCAGTATATCTGGCCTGGTATCAGGCTGGAAGAAAAGAAAGATACCAGGTTGAAAAAATGCAGAGGCATGGAGTATGCAGTATGGAGGAATTACAGGAAAAAGGCTATGACTGCTCTTTTTCGGTAGTATCACCGGAAGAAATCGTTATCAGATTGTCAGAAATACGGGAACTGGAAAAAGCTCTGGGATATTTGACTAAAGAGGATGCGGAACTGATAACGCTATTGTTTTTTGAAGAATTTACAGTAAAAGAAACAGCACAGTATTTTGGGTGCTGCCCAAAGACGATTAGAAACCGGAGGAAGAAGTATTGGAGAAGTTAAAAGAACAACTGGAAAAACACATAAAAACAAATTGTTAGGAAATTAAAAAATTTCTTAAAAAATTTTTCAAACAGGTTTAATTTTTGCCCTTTCACACATGCGGTTAGTGAAGGGGCAAATGTCTATTTTCAATTCGAGATAATAATACCCCTTAAAAATTGAACCTTGACAATTTCATACCAGCAGCGAGAGGATACCCGGAACTTTTCAGCTACGCATTCTTGCGGCGGGAATCCGGTGAAACGTGAAGGGATACAGATGGGAGGCACCCTTTGCAGGAACGATTACGAATTACCTCTTGCGGCTTAATGCTTGATCCTGAACTTTACCTGAGTGTCATTCCTGTTTTACAGGATGACAGCAGATACCATGTGGCGGTGTTTCAAAAAGGCACTGCCATATGAATGTGCTGTTATCAGAGTTATTTCTGTATCAGCAATAAGATGTGGGAGGTGGTTCCAATGATTGAATAATGCAGGTGTGAGCCTGCATGAAAACAGGGCAGATAATAGAAGAAAGAGAGGATTCAGTCAAAATGAAAATGAGATTCAAAAGATTCTTGTCCGGATTTATGGCAGTCGCAACACTGGCTTCTGTCATTATTCAGCCAGTAGCAGTTTTCGGCTTCTGAATTAGAACCGGAAGAAAATACCATTGAACAGCAGTATGCGGAATTAAAAAGATGTTCAGGATTCCCTTAATCAGACGAGATCGTAAAGGCAAATGACATGAACTTTCTTATGGGCAGGAATTGATGTAGAAGTTGATCTGTCTGGAATCGAAGGTGTAGATGAAAGTAAGATCAAGATTTTATTCCATGAAGCAAAGAATGAAACTGGTACAGATTTCGACACACATACACCGGATACTTACAAGGCTGTCTATGCAGTGGAACCAGTCAGCGGTCATCCTGCTTATAGAATCAGCAGAAATATTACAGTGAAAGAACCGGAAACAGAAGTGCAGTCAGAGCGTTCTTCGGACAGTACAGTGAATGTTGAGGATGATACTGGGGATACGGAGCAGAGCGAGGAGGATTCGGAGTCGTACCGGGAAACACAAAATTCTGAAAGCACAGCAGATTTGGAATCTGAATTAACCGTTTCAGAAGTACTGGAACAGGCAGAGAGTAATGGCATTGATCTGTATGCAATGGAAGCCGGAGAAACAGTAACCTTTATGGCTGCGGCAGGCAATGCCAGAAGTTCACAGCAGGTTTCTGTGACCAGAGGGGCAGAATACCGATATGCAGATTATGGATATGGAACATATCTTACTTATCAGTACACTGTAAAATTCGGTAATATATCTGCTACAGCATACTGTGTGCAGCCATCCAAACCAGGGCCAGGAAGTGGAACCTATACGATCAATAAAGTTGGTGATGGGAAAGCACTTGCAAAAGTGTGCTATTACGGTACAAAGGCTTCTGGTGATGATGGCTTTTTACAGAAGAAAACGGATATGGCAATTTAAGTACAGGAGCCAGATTTATCTTGGTACACCTGGCAGCATCTTATGCAAATGGAAGTGGGGATGCTTTTCAGGTGCAAACAGTACAGCACAGAATCTGGCAATGAAACTCTATAATTACTGTATTTCACAGCCGGAAATTCCAGATGTGGCAATGTCCTTTTCGGATGCAGATGTAAAAGCCTATGTGGATGGCAACAGTCAGAGAACAAAGGATATTACATTTAATGCGGATGCGTTACAGACCATTACCATGAAACTTCCAGCAGGTGTACAGCTTCATAACCTGACAACAGGTAAAACAAGTAAAGCCGGAGAAAGTGTGGAAATTTGTGGTGGTACAAAGTTTTATCTGTCTGCACCATTAACACAGGTGAGTGATGTGGCAGGAAGCTGGTCTGCAACCATGAAAGGAAGCATTACCAAAGATTATTCAGCTTATAAGATTTCAACAGGTTCCGGAAACCAGGATCTGGCTCTGGTATTTGGTGAAGGTGTTGATGATGAGAAATATGTAGATTTTAAAGTATCCTGGGTACAGCAGGCAAGTGTTAAGGTGATCAAGAAAGATGCCAAGTCAGACGCAAAGCTGTCTGGTGCTGTCTTTGGATTATACAGTGATGCAGAAATGCACAAAAACTGATCACACAGTTACCTGCGACGGATGAAAACGGTGAAACGTCCGTACAGATTACTAAGACACAGGATACTGTATATCTGAAAGAGATTACAGCTCCAAGCGGATATCGTATCAATGCAACAGCTTACAATGTGAAACTGGAAGTCAGTAAGACAACAACTGTTACTGTTCCAGATGAAGAACAGATGGGACAGCTTACCGTTTATAAAGAAGGTGAGGTTCTGGTTGGTGCAGATGTAACAGAAAATGGAACAACATTTAAGTATGAGAAACGCAGACAGAGTGGTGCTGTTTATGATGTGTATGCTGGAGCAGATATTAAAACTGCTTATGGTACAAAAGTTTACAGCAGGGTGATCTGGTAAAAGAGAATCTGACAACAGATACAAACGGAGCTACCGTTCTTAAAAATCTGTATCTTGGTACATATATTGTAAAAGAGAAACAGGCTCCGACAGGATTCTATAATGCCGGAGAGGAAAAGACAGTAACATTATCCTATGCAGGACAGAATGTGGATGTTGTTTTCACTGAGACAACCTTTACTAATGACAGACAGAAAGTAGAAGTAATGGTAACAAAACAGGATGAAGATACAGAAAATCCTCTGGCTGGAGGAATCTTTGGACTTTATGCTGCAAGTGACATTACCAACGTGGATGGAACCGTCATTGTAAAGAAAGGGACACTGATCCAGAAAGCGACAACAGGAGCAGACGGAACAGCGAAGTTTACAGCAGACCTGCCGCTTGGATTTTCTTATGATGTGAAAGAAGTGCAGGCACCGGAAGGGTATGTGAGAAACACAGATGATGTTTATACGTTTGCTTTCTCTTATACGAATGATAAAGAAGCAAAACAGACATTCAAGCATACATTCAAAAATGAACGTGTGACAGCTAAGATTTCTCTGCAGAAGCAGGATAAAGAAACCAAAAGGCAGTCCCACAGGGTGATGCCACTCTGGAAAAAGCAGTATATGGACTGTATGCTCGTGAGGATATTGTGCATCCGGATGGTGCTACTGGCGTGATCTATAAAGCAGGAGAACAGGTTGCCACTCTTACGACAGATGAGAATGGACAGGCTTCTGTGGATGGATTATATCTTGGTAATTACTATGTGAAAGAGATTACTCCTCCAACTGGTTATCTGGTAGATGAAGAAGAACATGATCTGGTCTGCAATTACGAAGGAGATCTTGTAGCAGAAGTAAAAACGTGACTGTCTGTCTCTGGTTATGATTATACTTGCATGGAAACACTGCAGGGACTATCTGCATCAGAGCTGTCTACAGCGGCTGGACGTAAATGGCGTACTGTCTATAGTGACCCTGATAATACAAAGAGAGAGGGTTTGGACAGTAAAGTCTGGCCGGAGGCTTTTGAACGTATGGAGCAATTCATTCAGGATACAGGGTTGAACAAAGATGATCTGAATATGGATTATGATAATGTGATGGAGATGTATAAAAAAGTGGTAAGCTTGCTATGTACTTTGGAAGTTCTTCTGGTGTAAAAATATTTCAGGATCAGGGCATTGATACAACATTTCTTCCATTCTTTCAACAAAAACGGCGAAAAATGCTGATGACGACACCATATTTTCAGGTGGCGCTGAACCGTAACCTGACAAAGGATGAAACACGCCGGCAGAAAGCAATAAAAGTGTTGAATGTAATGCTGTCAGAGGATGCACAGAATCGGATCGTTTATGATGGTCAGGATATATTAAGTTATAGTCAGGATGTAGATACACATCTCACAGAATATCTCAAAGATGTCAGACCTGTGATCGAAGAAAATCATATGTATATTCGAATCGCATCCAATGACTTTTTCAACGTATCCCAAGATGTAGTCTCTAAGATGATTTCAGGAAAATACGATGCTAAACAGGCTTACCAGTCATTTAATACAAAGCTTCTGAAGAAGAAATCTGATTCTGAGAAGATCGTGCTCGATTCAAAGAAAGCTTATTCCAATCATTTTCATACCAGCGGGGGGAATGAAGCGTATTCTGTTATGGCAAATACTTTGCGTGGCGTCTACGGTACGGATGTGCTGATCGCAACAGGAAACAGCTTTACAGGAAGTGTACGGAAGGCAGGATATACGGAAAAAATGGCTGGCAATATGATCATGCCAAATGATCTTTCAGCTTACAAACGGAAGATGAGTGGGGCTGAGCTGAAAAAGACAGTCAGAAATTTTTGTAGAAGGCTATCAGGGAGGTTTCAATCCATTTAACCGTGGCTCTCTGCCTGTGGTCAGTGGTATTTCTGTAGAGATCAAGGAAACGGATGATGGTTATACATTAAGTAAAGTTACAAAGAATGGAAAATCAGTTCAGGATAAGGATACCTTTACTGTAACCTGTCTTGCGACACCACAACATATGGAATCGTATCCAGCGGGTAAAAACATTGTATTTGATGGAGAGGTGAAAGATACCTGGACAAAATGTGTTTTGAAGGGTGATGCCGTTCTCGCAAAGCCTGAAGACTATATGACTCTGAGGTGAGAAGAATGGATGTTAAGAATCATAATATGAACAAAGAGAAACCTATCATGAGAAAACGACTCAAGGTCATTGCTTTTCTTGCATTCTTTCTTGGAATCGTTTTGGCTGTTTCTCAATATTTTGGATTTGTATCGAAAACTGTATATGAGGAAAGTGTTTCTCATCTAACAGAAGTTTTCCATCAGTCGGATAATATGTTAAGGGAACTCTCAAATAAGAATCTGACGTATCTTCATATGTGGAGTAAGTATCTGCAAGATGCTCCAAGTGAAAGCAAAATTCGTGATTATATAGATAAAGCGCAGAAAGATGCGGGATTTTTATATTTTTATTTTCTATCAGCTGACGGTAACTATAAGATGACAACAGGTGAAACAGGGTATCTTGGATTACAGGAAAATATTGAAGATGAGATTCAAAAAGGCAATGATATCATAACCAATGCAGCAGTTCCCGGAAAATCCCAGATGCTGTTTTTTGCCAGCCCGAAGGCTCATGGAAGTTATCAGGGATTTAAATATGATGCAATTGCTATTGCCTATGAAAACGCTGATATAGTAAATGTACTCGATATCTCTGCGTTTAATGGAAAAGCAAAGAGTTATGTTCTTCATCCAGATGGTCGTGTTGTGATCGATCATTCTTTGGAGTCATGGGGAAATGTATATAACTTTTTTGGCATTCTGAGAGAACATACAGATATCTCCGAAAAAGAGATCCTTGAAATTTCGAAGAAATTTAAAGAGGGACATACAGGTGCGATGTTACTAAATCTGGATGAAAAGGATTATTATCTTGTTTATGAAAAATCAGGCATTCAGGACTGGGTATTTCTGGGACTTGTCCAGGCAGATATCGTCAATGCCAGTATGAACACTTTGCAACTTAGTACGATGCTTCTTGTGGGTGCAGTCGTGCTTTGTATTACAGCAGTCCTTATTGGATTTATTTTACGAAAAAACAGTGTAAGACTGAAGAAAAAAGACACAGAGATCTTGTACAGGGATGAGATGTTTCAAAAGTTGTCAATGAATGTAGATGATGTATTCTTAATGTTGGATGCAAAAACGTATCAGGCAGATTATGTCAGTCCGAATGTAGAAAAACTGTTGGGGATTACCGTAGAACAGATTCGGAAAGATATTTCTGTTTTAGGAGAACTGCATTCTGAGGATACGAAAGATCCGAAGAAGGATCATCTAAAGGAGATTCAGGTTCATGAACAGCAGGAATGGGATTTTGAGTATGTTCATCAGAAAACAGGAGAACGACGCTGGTTTCATAGTGTTGCAATGGGTAGTGAGGTGAACGGAGATAAGAAATATATACTGGTTATGTCGGATTGTACTGCTGACAAGAAAATGAATCAGGCACTTTCTGATGCAGTCCATGCTGCGGAGAATGCCAACCAGGCAAAGAGTACTTTTCTTTCTAACATGTCTCATGATATCCGGACGCCAATGAACGCTATCATTGGGTTTACGACATTGGCTGTGAGCAACATTGATAACAAGAAAATGGTCAGAGATTATCTTGGTAAGATCCTTTCGTCCAGCAATCATCTGTTATCACTTATCAATGATATATTGGATATGAGTCGTATTGAGAGTGGCAAGATCCATCTGGAAGAAACAGAGGTTAGTTTGTCGGATGTACTTCATGATCTGAAGACGATCATCAGTGGACAGATTCATGCGAAGCAGCTGGAACTTTATATGGATGCCATGGATGTTATGAATGAGGATGTGTATTGCGATAAGACACGGCTAAACCAGATACTGCTGAATCTTTTGTCCAATGCGATCAAGTTTACTCCTGCAGGCGGAATGATTTCTGTTCGGTTGAAACAATATCCGGGAACACAGCGAGAGCGTCAGTTATATGAGATCCGGGTAAAGGATAACGGAATCGGTATGAGTGAGGATTTTGTACAGAAACTTTTTTCTCCTTTTGAGCGGGAGAGAAGTTCTACAGTCAGCAGGACTCAAGGTACAGGACTGGGCATGGCCATTACCAAGAATATCGTGGATATGATGGGCGGAAATATTGAGATCCAGACAGAACAGGGCAAAGGTACGGAATTTATTGTACGACTGCCGTTGCGGACCCAGTCTAAGCATCATCGTGTAGAGAAGATCGCAGCGTTGGAAGGTCTTAAGGCATTGGTGATAGATGATGATTTTAATACCTGTGACAGCGTGACAAAGATGCTTGCAAAAGTTGGAATGCGTTCGGAATGGACACTTTCTGGTAAGGAGGCGGTTCTCCGTGCAAGGCAGTCTATAGAGCTGGGTGATGCATTCCATGCCTATATCATCGATTGGCGCTTGCCAGATATGAATGGTATTGAAGTTACCCGACAGATCCGTAGTCTTGGTGATGATACACCGATCATTATCCTGACTGCTTACGACTGGTCAGAGATCGAAGCGGAAGCAAGAGCAGCAGGAGTCAATGCATTTTGTGCGAAACCTATATTCATGTCAGACATCAGAGATACTTTGATGACAGCGATCGGTCAGAAGCAGGATAGGACGGATGATGATATTCTTCCGGCAGTAAGTTTAGATTTCAGAGGCAGAAGTATTCTGCTTGTAGAAGATAATGAATTAAACAGTGAGATTGCGATGGCGATTCTTAATGAATATGGATTCCAGGTTGATACAGCAGAAGATGGAGCAGAGGCAGTGGAGAAGATCAGGAATTCAGCACCAGGCGATTATGAGCTTGTACTTATGGATATTCAGATGCCTGTAATGAATGGATATGAGGCTGCAAAGCAGATCCGTGCATTGGATGATCCAGCACTGGCAGAAATTACGATCCTTGCTATGACTGCCAATGCTTTTGATGAAGATAGAAAGAAAGCACTGGAATGTGGTATGGATGGATTTTTATCCAAACCAATTGTTATTGAGGAATTGATCCATAGTTACAAATCAATTTGAAATAAATGAAAGGAAGCGATATCTTTTTTTATTCACCAAAAATTTCGAAATCTCTTAAGAAAATCTTTGACAAATGTAACAATGGAGAATCGAAACGTGATATAATAAAGAGCAAGTGTCTATAGAACTCACATGACACAACATAAGACAAGTTTACGAAACATAAGAAGATGAGGAGGGCATAAAGATGCCTGGTATTTATTTTAGAAGGAGGAACATTTTCGTCCGATCTTTAGTGCAGGAGTGATGGATGCACTGTTGGATGAAGATATCATGTTTCCTTATATGATCGGAGTATCTGCGGGAATCTGTGATGGTTTTTCTTATATATCCAAACAAAAGGAAAGAAATTTAAAGATCCTGATGAACCACAGGAATGATAAAAGATACATGGGAGCGAGGAATCTACTGAAAGAGAGAAGTCTTTTTGGACTGGATTTCGTATATGACACGATCCCAAACAAACTGTATCCATTTGACTGGAAGACATTCAATGAATACAAGGGAACGATCAAGGTCGGTGTAACAAATGCATGGACAGGGAAAGCAGAATACAAAGATGGAATGAAACTGGATAAGAAGTGTACGATGCTTCGAGCAACTTGTGCGATCCCGTTTGCATTTCCAACGATCAAAGTAGATGGAAAGCCTTATTATGATGGTGGAATTGCAGATCCGATTCCGATCAGACGATCAATAGAAGATGGGAATGATAAGAATCTGATCGTACTGACAAGGCCAGAAGGGTATAGAAAAGAATTAAGCAAGAGCAACAAAGCTGCGGCAAAACTTCTCAAGAGAAAATATCCACATTTGCCGGAACTGCTGTTAAATCGTCATATAAGATATAATAAACAGTTAGATATTGTGAGCAGTTAGAGAGGGAAGGAAAGGCAGTGATCCTAAGACCAGAGTATACAATCGATAGTTTAGAGAAAGACATTGATGTATTAAACAAACGTATGATATGGGATACCGTGTCACAAAAGAGAATATAAACCGAATTAAAGAATTATTTTAGACGACTCTTTATGCCTGTTCCACTGGACGGAAGAAGCTCGATAAGATATACTTTATTAGATTAAGACAAAGGAGGGATCGGGCGATGGCAAGAATTGTAGAATCAAAACGAACTTATATAGAAGAACTTGCGACCAATCCAAGAGTCAACCTGATGGTTTTATCGGAACGAATCGATATTGTGTTTCATGAAGACGAAAGTGAAGTATCTCTGGCAGAGAAGATAGCAGAGAAACTTTATGATATGCCACAATTGATCACTAAGTTATTACAGCAGGAAGCAATCGAATTCTTGCTGCAATGCTGGGATATGGAAGGTGAGAGTCTGATTGCTGAGATATACGCAAGAGAGATTGAGCAGTTTACATTTTCTTGGATTTCTCTCATATGAAGACGATACGATCTTATTGAATATAGAAGCAAAGGATAATTTTTTCTTCTCTCTGAAAAGCCGCAGAGTTCAGGAAGAGTTAGAAGAGGGTACCAGACTTGAGAATATTCTCTTTGGAATGTTGTTTTTATATGGTATTTTAGATATTTATGAGTGTTGCCAGATGATCCAGGAAGAGATGTTCCCAGAGCTGACTTATGATGAGTTGGAAGAATTTATATTACTCCGTATTGTATTCTGGCAGTCAGGAATCTTATTAAGAAATCAGATGAATTCGAGACTGTTACTGGCAAGCCGTGAGGTAGAAAATCGTAACGAAGTATTTATTCAGTGGAGCCTTAGGGAAGATCTATCATGGAAACGTTACAGTGAAGATGAATATAAGAATCTGGCACTAGGCAATGGAATTGGAGGCTGGGATGGAATCCCAGAATTATATGATTTTGTGATGAAGAATATCGAGAATGATCAGTATAAGGTTATGATGATCGTAAAATCACTGGTTGTTAAGATTCAAAATGGATTGACTTATGAAGAGATTACATCTGCGTATGTGAATCTTCTGGACGAAGAAGATAAAGAACATCAAAGGATCCTTTGTGAATTGATCCGTACGCTTTATAAAACTGTACCATTATATAGTCTCAAGGGACATACGAGAACAGAAGTGGAAGAAGAAAGCCAAGAAGCAAGATTTCATGTGATTCAGGGTGGTAAAGAGTAAGGAGGAAGCGAATGAGACAGTCAACTGTATTAGTAGTAGATGACGAGAAAGAGATTGCTGACTTTATTGAATTATATTTAAAGAATGAAAATTATAATGTACATAAATTTTACAATGGAAGGATGCCTTGGCGTGTGTAGAACATGAGAATATTGATCTGGCGATCCTTGATGTGATGCTGCCAGATATTGATGGATTTGAGATTTTAAAACAGATCCGTTTAACACACAATTTCCCTGTGATCATGCTGACAGCGAAAGTATCTTCCATGGATAAGATCAATGGATTGACATTGGGAGCTGATGATTATATTGAGAAACCATTTGAGCCGTTGGAATTGATGGCAAGAGTGAAGGCACAGCTTCGAAGATTTACAAGATACAACGATGGAAGCGGTATGAATCAGGAAGATACACTGGAGATCGCAGGTCTTATCTTAAATCGTGCAACACACCAGTGTACTTATGGAGAAGAAGAAATTACATTGACACCGCTGGAATTTTCAATTTTTATGGATTCTGACACAGAACCGCGGGAAGGTTATAAGCTCAGAGAATCTTTTTGAGCAGGTATGGAAAGAAAAGTATTTTAAGAATAACAATAATACAGTTATGGTACATATCAGACATCTCCGTGAGAAGCTGGGAGAGGTCATGGGACACAAAGAATTGATCAAGACAGTCTGGGGAGTTGGATACAAAGTTGAGGAGTAAATACAGAAGTTTAAAGATAAGGATCATACTACAGACATTGGGAATCAGTTTGATCGTTGCATGTATCGGATATTTTGTACTTGATATATTTGTAGATGGTGTATTTCAGGATCCATTTGCCAAACGGTCGTTATATATTTGAACGGATTGGGATGGATGAGCTGGAAGCGATCCGTGTATATCGTCTGATCTTTGTACAAAATAAAACAATGATCATTGGTGCTGGATTTTTGTGCTGCTTTTGTTAAGCTTTATCTGGGTATGTCAAAATTCACGACATACCTAAGACAGGTTGAAGGCGGGATCCAGATGATCTTAAATGAATCCAAAGACCGCATATTGCTCCCACCAGAGTTGAATCCTTGGAGAATAAATTAAATGAGATCAAAGGAACTTGAAAAGAACAGAGGCGGATTGCAGAAGAAAGTGAGCAGAGAAAGAATGATATCATCGTCTATCTTGCTCATGATCTGAAGACACCGTTGACGTCGATCATTGCATATTTATCATTGTTAAATGAATCGCCGGATATGTCGGAAGAACAAAGAGCTAAGTATATAGGAATTTCTCTTGAGAAAAGCGAAACGTCTTGGAGAACTGATCAATGAGTTCTTTGAAATTACAAGGTATAATCTTCAGAATATTACCTTGGACAAAAGGAATTTTATCTTTATGTTCTGCTTGAACAGGTGATGGATTCTTTTGCTGCGGTATTTAAGCAGAAAGGATTAGAGTGGAAGATAGAGGTAGATGATAAAATATTAATTTATGGTGATCCGGACAGGCTTGCCAGGGTTTTTGAGAATCTGTTAAGGAATGCAGTATCGTATTGTTATCCGAATTCTCTCATTGAGGTTTATGGAATGATCGATGGAGATAACGCAGAGATTTTAGTCAGGAATCAGGGAAAGACCATACCAGAACATCAATTAAATAACCTGTTTGAGAAATTTTACAGATTAGATGAAGCAAGATCTTCTGAAACTGGCGGGGCAGGTCTTGGACTTGCGATCGCGAAGGAGATCATAGAGCTTCATGATGGAACTATCAAAGCAAAAAGCCAGAATGAGTATACGACATTCATAATACGGCTGCCAAGAAAGAAGGAGGAACAATGAAAAAAGTATATGTCATTGGACATCGCAATCCAGATACAGATTCCATCTGTTCTGCGATCGCATACGCAAACTTAAAGAATCAAGTGGAAGGAAATGGATACGAAGCATATCGTGCCCGGTAATATCAACGGCGAAACAAGATATGTATTGGATACATTTGGAATTAAAGATCCAAAATATGTTAGTGATGTAAGACCAAGATTAAAAGACGTAAATTTAAATCTAGTTAAAGGTGCAAAAGCGACAGATTCCCTGAAATCTGCACGTGAAATGATGCAGACAGAGAAGATTGTGTCTCTTCCAGTATTAGATGGAAAGAAAATGATCGGTCTGGTATCCATCAGTGATGTGTTGAAAGCAGACATGGATGTTTATGACAATGAAATCCTTGCCAAAGCAAAAACACCATATAAAAAATGTTGTAGAAACATTAGATGGAACACTTCAGGCAGGAGATATCGAAGGATATATCACAGAAGGTAAGTTAACAGTATCTGCCGCAAGTGTTGATACAATGGAAGAATTTGTAACAGCTAAAGATACAGTGATCGTTGCAAACCGTGAAGATGCACAGATTGGTGCGATCCAGACAGGAGTACAGTGTGTTGTAGTATGCATGGGTACAGAAGTTACTGATAAAGTATTAGAACTTGCAAAGGAAAAGAACTGCAGAATCATCACAACACCATATGATACATTTACAGCAAGCCGTTTGATCTGCCAGGCAATGCCAGTATCTTATATCATGGCAACAGATACGATCGTATCTTTCAATGAAACAGATTTTGTAGATGATGTCAAAGAAGAGATGACAAAGAAACGTTTCCGTTACTTCCCTGTATTGAATGCAGATAACGAATTTGTAGGATTTATTTCCAGACGTCGTATCTTAGAATTCAACAAGAAACAGGTAATCTTAGTTGACCATAATGAGGTATCACAGGCAGTCGAAGGATTAGAAGAATGTGAGATCATGGAGATCATCGACCACCACAGAATCGGAAGTGTGGAAACTGTATCACCAGTTACTTCAGAAATCAGCCAGTTGGATGTACAGGAACGATCGTTGCTCAGATGTACCGTGAACAGGGAATCGAGATTACAAAAGAGATGGCAGGATTAATGTGTTCTTGCAAATTTCTTTCTGATACATTAATGTTCCGTTCTCCAACATGTACACCAGTGGACGAACAGATCGCGAGAGAATTAGCACAGATCGCAGGAATTGATGTAGAAGAACATGCCAAAGCAATGTTCCGTGCAGGAAGTGATTTAAGTGGTAAGACTCCAAACGAGATCTTCTACATGGATTATAAGAAATTCAATGCCGATACAATTGATTTTGGTGTTGGACAGATCACATCCATGGATCAGGGAGAATTAGATGATATCAAAGCATCAATCCTTGAATATATGGATTCTGTGAAAGAAGAACAGGGACTTGATTACGTATTCTTTATGCTAACAAACATCTTAGAGGAAACAACACATCTGCTGATCTGCGGACCAGAAGCTGAGGGAGTGATCGAACGCGGATTTGGTGTAACACCAGAAGATAAAGTTGCAATTCTTCCTGGAGTTATGTCACGTAAGAAACAGATGATCCCTAATCTGTTGAATGCGTTTCAGCAGTAGATTGTAATAGTCTTTGATATGTATATGAGAAAAAATAAATAAGAATAGGAGCCATCCGCCAGAGAATTTATGCTCGCCGGATGGCTCTTCTGTTATTAGTGCTTCTAAAAGAAGTATTGAAAATATGAAATAAGTGGAGTATACTAATAATAAATAAAATATGTGGAATAAACTGTAAAAAATACTTGCTAATATTTGTAAATTAATGTAAACTATAAACATCAATAATCTAGATTAAAGTCAAAGAAGTTCTATATAATTGTAATTCGATTCAGAGAAATTCTATGAATATGCAGTTCTGCAGATAAGATAACCAAATGATAGTTTACAAACAAGGAGTCAGGAATGGGAGAAAAGGATAAGATTGAAAAGTTATTGGAAGATTATCCAGATGTATTTGCAGATATTATCAATGTATTAGTTTATCAAGGAGAAGAAGTAGTTAAACCAGAGGAACTACGGACAACAAATATACGGTCACAATATAAAGCATCAGATGATGTGCTTCATGAAGAAGAGAGAGATACTTTGAAAGAATGGAATAATAAAAAAGGTTTCAAGGTATTATTTGGAATTGAAAATCAGACAATCAAAGATAAAAAGATGCCACTACGTGTAATTGCATACGATGGAGCAAGTTATCGTTCTCAGATGTTAAAGAAAGGTGCAAAAGAATTTTGTAAAGTAATAACACTGATCTTACATTTTGGAGATAATCAATGGAAAGATGATAAAGAACTAAGAGAAGTTATCAATCAAGAAAGTGTGAATGAGGAGCTGTTTCAAAATTATAAATTGAATGTATTTGACATAGCATATCTGACAGAAGAACAAATAAAAATGTTTCAAAGTGACTTTGGAATTATTGCGGATTATTTTGTAAAACGAAGAAAAGGTTATAAAACAATTGAAAATCATAAACCAATCAAACATGTGGATGAAATGTTAAAATTTATGAGGATTTTGCAGAAGACGAAAGATTTTGCAATTGGATGTAAAGAAAAATGAGGAAGGAGAGGTTACTATGTGTACAATATTAGATACAGCAATTAATAAAGGAATTGAGCAAGGAATAAGTCAAGGAATAAGTCAAGGAATAAGTCAAGGAATAACACAAGGTATAGCGCAGGGAAAAATTATAGGGGAAAATGCTACATTACAGTTAGTAAAAATTTTATTAGCTAATAATAAAATTCAAGATATAGATAAGAT
>ENA-OPYV01000290-OPYV01000290.1-human-gut-metagenome-genome-assembly--contig:-NODE-290-length-15348-cov-6.565075_pt1 | contig 15348 bp, 16 predicted proteins | sample MGYA00242474_ERZ504485 | MGnify/ENA primary metagenome ERZ504485 (study PRJEB26092, sample SAMD00036263) | human gut metagenome | host: Homo sapiens | study: EMG produced TPA metagenomics assembly of...
GGCGGAACTGGCACAGGGGAAAGATAACGGAGCAGGAATTCACGCAGGCAGAAGACGAAAGCATCCGGCAGTTTGAAGAAGAACAATAGATATGTTTTTTTGTATATCAGGTTGTTTTATTGATACAGGGTTTGAGCGCATTTCTGTTAATATAATACAACAAGAGAAAACGAAGGTTCAAAAAGAAAGGCGAAGGGAAATGAATTATGAAAATGCGTAAAGTTGTATCAGCAATGCTGGTAGCAGCCATGGCAACAGGAATGGTTGCAGGATGTGGAAGCTCTTCTGACAGCAAGTCAGACAAGAAAGACGCAAAGGAAAGTATACTACTTAAACTTCAAACCAGAACAGGATGAGCAGTGGCAGGATCTGGCAAAAGAGTATACAAAGAAACAGGAGTGGATGTAACAGTACTTACAGCAGCATCCGGAGAATACGAAAAGACATTAAAATCTGAGATGGCTAAGAGCAATGCTCCGACACTGTTCCAGGTAAACGGACCGGTTGGACTTGCAAGCTGGAAAGATTACTGCTACGATCTGAAAGATTCTGATGTTGCAAAACAGCTGAACAAGTGATGATTTCGCTACTGATGGACGGCGACAAGATGTCAGGAATCGCATACGTAATAGAAAGCTACGGAATCATTTACAACAAAGAACTGTTAAAGAAAGCAGGATACTCAGCTGATGATATCACTAACTTTGACAGCTTCAAGAAAGTTGTAGAAGATATCACAGCAAATAAGGACAAACTTGGATTCTCAGCATTTACATCCGCTGGTATGGACGGATCATCTCTGAAGGTCGGCGATAAGACGAAAATCGTCTATCCGGACGGCGCTCATAAGGTGACCGTCAGCGGCATCTTCACCACCGATGCCAGCCAGGCAGGCGCCATCATCATCGCCATCGATCCCGTAACGGCCAAGGAAAAAGCCAGCAAGCAGTCGGACGATCCCGACAAGACGTCGTTGATCAGCGTCTACGGCAATAAGACCACGCCGCTTGACGACAACGCGCAGCAGCAGCTGGCGGACCGTATCAACAAGGCGCTGCCGAGATCGGCGAAGGCGCATGCCATCACCGGTGACGAATACCGTGACGAATCAACCAAATCCACGCAGGACGCGCTCGGCTTCATCCAACCGCTTATTCTGATTTTCGCGGTGATCGCATTGTTTGTCGGCTCGTTCATCATCGCCAACACGTTCTCCATGATCGTGCGCGAGTCGATGCGCGGCTATGCGCTGCTGCGTTCCATCGGCGCTTCTCCCCTGCAAGTGTTCTCCACGGTGATCGTGCAAGCTCTGTTGCTGGGCCTGGTAGGTTCGCTCGCAGGCATCGGGCTCGGCTGGGGCATGGTCAAACTCATCGCATCCGGTTTGGCGAATATGGGTATGCCATTGACCGGCGCCACCAATCCGACCGTTTCCGACATGCTCGTCGGCCTTGTGGTCGGCATTGTGGTGACGTTGATCGGTGCGGCCCTGCCGGCGCGAAATGCGGCGCTTGCCCCGCCGATTCAGGCGATGAACGAAACCGTCAATCCGGAAAAGCCCGTCCTCGCACGTGGCATCCTCGGCACCGTCATGGTGCTGTTGGGCTTCCTGAGCTGGGGTTTCACCTACGCTTTGGCCGCCGCGGATGGTGACGGCGGTCCGACGCCGTGGAAGGCGCTCAACAGTATCGCTGTCGGCTGGCCGCTCGGTATTGGCGCGGCGCTGGCCGTGATCGGCGTGATTGTGGCGGGACCGGCATACGTGTCCACCGCGGGCGCGGTGCTCGGCTGGCTGCCATCGAAGGCCTTCACCGTGACTGGGCGTCTCGCGCAACGTAACATTTCTCGTTCGAAACGTCGCACGTCCAACACCGCAGCCGCCCTGTTCGTGGGAGTGGCGATTGTCAGCTGTCTGGGCGTGGTGGCCACGTCGGCGAAGGCTTCGGTCATTCGCTGGTGGATACCGGGCTCAAAGCCGATTTCGCCGTATCTTCGGCTTCGGCCGGGCAGATTCCCGACCAGGCCATCAAAGACATCAAAAAGGTCGATGGCGTGAATCATGTGGTGTCGAACCGTGTGGTGCTTGGTGTGAAATATGACGGCAAAGCCATCAACGGGTTCACGTTCGCCACACAGCCGGAGCTGTTCACCAAGATCTTCGCCGCCGAAACCACCGAAGGTGATGCCGCTGCCGCGTTGAAGGATGGCAAGCTGCTCGTCGGCAAGACCATTGCCGACGATCGTGGATGGCATGTGGGTCAGAAGGTCAAGGCCACGGCCGAGAACATCGTGGTAGACAAGGAGGCCACAGCCAAGGCGCAGGCCGATTACCAGGCCAAGGTGCAGGCGCATGTGCAGGAATTGCAGTCGCAGGCCCAGCAATTGGCCGCATCCGGCGACTTGGCAGGAGCGCAGGCCAAGGCTTCGGAAATCGAACAGTACACGAACGACGCCAAGAACGTCGATCCGAAAACGCTGGTCAAGACGAAGAAGGTCACCACCGGAAAGACGCTGACCATCGGCGCGATCGTGTCGAATTCCGTATACCGCGATTTCGCGATCGTCAACGACGATTTGGCCGAGCAGATCGGCAACAAGCAGACCATGTTCGTCATGCAGGCGTTCGTCACGGACAAGCGGGGCGCCGACACGGCCCAAGTCAAGAAGGCCCTGAAGAAAACAATCAAGAAATACTACACAATCGTCGTGTTCGACCGTGACGAGTACAAGTCCACGATGAGCTCGATGATCGATCAGATGCTCATGGTCCTGTACGCGTTGCTGGCTTTGTCCATCATCATCGCCATTTTCGGCATCGTGAACACGCTGGCGTTGAGCGTGTCGGAACGCACCAAGGAGATTGGTCTGCTCCGTGCCATCGGCACGTCACGTGGCCAGGTGCGTGGCATGCTTGGCATCGAAGCGGCGATCATCTCCGTGTTCGGCACGGTGTTGGGTTTGGTCGTCGGCGTCGCCGCGGGAGTGGTGATTCGTGCGGTCTACGCGTCCGAAGGTTTGGAGACGCTGGCGATTCCGTGGTTGCAGCTGCTCGTGTTCCTGCTGCTGTCGATTGTGGTCGGTCTGGTGTCCAGCATCTCCCCCGCCTCCCGCGCGTGAAGCAGCCGGTCCTTGACGCCGTGGCGAGCGAGTGAGACAGTTGGAGCGGAACATCGAAAGGAGGCAGCAATGCCTATTCCCAATGAGATTCCAGTAGGAGCGCGCATCGTGGTGCGCACCTTGGAAGGCGTCGATCCTACCGATCATCGTATGAAGTTCCGCGATTACGTAGGCCACGTGCGTTCGTGGGACGGTCAGAAACTGGAGATGACGCGCGATGCGGCGGCGAACGGCTCACGTCCCGAGCAGCGTGTCACGATTCCCGCCGACGAAATCGTGACGATCAAGCCGGTGCCGGAACGTTCCATGACTCGGCCACGTCCGTAGTCGCATACCTCCCCCTACCGCGCGCAAAGACAAGAGCGCCGCAATCGCACTGATTTTCTGCGATTGCGGCGCTTTTGCATAGCGATGGCGTCAGTCGTCAGACCACGGAACGCGCCTGCGCGATCGCGGTACGCTCGCCGTCGAATCGCACGATATGCTCGCCTCTGCGGGCGGATTCCAGCAGCGTGCGCTGCCAATCGTTTCGGGAATCGACAGTTCGACCGTCGCGCAATGTTCGGCGTACTCCGGCTGCCTGCTGGCGGCCTTGTAGTCGCGGAACGGTTGGCCTTGGGCGAAGAAACGGTCCATTTGCTTCACGTCGCCTTCCGTGGGGCGCACGCCGGTATCGGCCATGTCATGCAGCACGTTGGCCACCAACGTCAATCGGTTGGCCATGTTGCGTAGCAAAGTCTCCACGTTGGCCGCGTCCTCCTCCACCCATGGCACGTGTGCGGTTCGGATCGGTCAGCGCCACGCGCGTCATGTCACGCCAGGACCCGGCTGCGAGCGCGGCCGCGATGTTGCGGTTCGGGTTGGCCACCAGCTCGTTGATCATGGCGGTGGCGATGACGTGAGGCATATGTGAGATGAGCGCGGCGCAACGGTCATGGGTGGCGTCGTCAAGTACGATGAGCCGGTTGCCGCAACGATTCACGATCATGTCGGCCACGGCGCGGAACCGGCGGTATTCGGTGTGTTCGTCGACGGTGATGGCCCAGAGCACGTCGTCATAGAGTGTAGGGTCGGATGCCTCCCAGCCGGACAGTTCGTTGCCGGCCATCGGGTGTGCTCCGACGTAGCAGCCGTCAAGACCAATGGCTTTGACTTGGTCGCGGACCATGCCTTTGACGCTGCCCACGTCGGTGAGCGTGGTTGTTTCCGTGTCGATCAATGGTTTCAATGCGCCGAGGATTTCGGGCATGGCCTTGAGCGGGTTGCACAGTACGAGCACGTTCGGTTTGGTTTCGGCGAGTGCCGCCAAGGTGGGTTTGCAGATGATGCCGTCGGCTTCGGCGGTGGCGTAGGGGCGGTCGTTGTGGTTCCATGCGGTCACTTCGCAGCCGGCGTTGACGAGTCGGCGTGCCAGTGATCCTCCGATGAGGCCGAGTCCTACGATTGCGATGCGTGGCTTCACCACATCAGCTCCCTTCTGACGGTTTCGTCGTTCTGCCAATCGTCCGGCAGGTGGCTGTCGTCGAGTCGTACGCCGCCTTGCGGCAGCTCCATGAGGTGACGGGCGGGTTGGGGCGTTCCCTGCGCGGGTAGACGGCGAGTGTTTTGGCCCAGTCGCCATGTTCTGCGATTTCCACAAGCGCGTCGCGGAAACGTTCCTCCCAAGGGGCGGCGTCGAGGGTGACGATGAAGCTGTATGTGCCGGTGCGTCCTTTGATGGGCCGTGAGATGAAGCTGGTCATGTTCAGTCCCGCGTCACGGAACACGTCGAGCAGGTTGGCGAGCACGCCTGGGCCGGTGACGAGCGGGATGAGCGTCAATACCGATTCGTATTCGACGTTAGCTTCGGCGCGTGGTTTGGCGAGCAGCCGTGCGACTTCGGCGCGTGGCGCGAGCACGAGGAAGTCGGTGGCGGCTCCTTGGTAATCCTGGATGGCGGTGCCGATGCGGGTGATGTCGTACAGTTCGCCGCAGATGGCGGGACCGAAGGCGATTTCACCTGGGATAAGGTCCCGGCAGGCCGCCGCGTGGATGTGGCCGGCTGTGTGGAGAGCCGATGTTCGGCGATGAATCGTTTGCATTGCGCGAGACCGTGCGGATGGGCGGTGGCGATGCGCGCTTCGGCTGGATCGGCTCCTTGCGCCACGTATGCGTCGAATTCGACGTTCACACCGACGCGTGCGAATCCGACAAGGTCCTTCGCGTCGATCAGGGCGTCGAGGTTGGGGACCACGTACCCTTCGACGTTGTTCTCCCAGGCCACGATTCCCCAGCCGTCGCCGTGCTGTGCGGCGTCAAGAATCTGCGGCACATCGTCCATGGGCATCAGGTCGAAGCCTTGCGGTTCGAGCCGTGCCAACTCTTGGGCGGCATTGACGGCCGCCTGATGGGTGAAGGTGCCTTGTGGCCCCAGATAGAACAGCTTGCGTGCGCTCATTGCCGCCTGTGCCTCCTTGTTGCGGGTCATCCTAAGCACCTTAGCGCATTCGCGAGGCTGTGGAGGGGTCTAGTCCACCGGTTGGGCGGTGTCATGGTCCGGTTCAGACGATTCGTTCTGGTCATATTCCGTGGAGTCATCCTCAGTGCGCGGCGGCATCGTGAACCAGCTTTTGGGCAGCGCCAGCATGATCAATGGAATCAGCACCACGCCGTATAGCCAGAAATAGCCGGCGTTGTTGCTGAAATACGGCACGTCGCCGTCTCGCCGAATCCGACGGGAATCATGGCGTCCCCGCCCGGACCGTAACCGGCCATGACGGTCCAGACCACCAGTGACGAACTGATCAGATGCAATGCGAGGCCCGATACGCCATCACGTGAACGCGCCGACCATGTCGAGATGATGACCAGAGCATATGCGATCACAAGACCGTAGGGAATATTCGCCGACGCGCCCATGCGGTGCGCCATCGTGCCGATCACGCCGACGACGGCACCGGCGAGCAGGTCAACCAAAAACCGCGCCCATACCGGTAGACGATGCGACCACGGCAGCAGCCTGCGGTCGATGCCGTCCTGTGATTGCGATTGCGGTTCCGGCTGTGTTTCCTGCGTGCGTTGCGTCATGTCTTCCACTATGCCCTACGTTCCTTACAAAACAGCAAGAAAGGCAAGAGATACGCGGAAAACCGCCGACATCTCTTGCCTTTCTTAAGCGTTTAGCGCACTAGCGGAACACACTACCGTGCCCGCGAAGCGCCAAAACAATGCGAAGAATCACTTGTTATTCTGAGCGTTGTTCTGGCGACGCTGCTTGGCGCGCCACTTGTACCAATCCTCACGGCTCAGAATGATCTTGCGCACGCGGATGGATTCCGGGGTGACTTCCACGCACTCGTCCTCGTTGGCAAAGTCCAGGGACTCTTCGAGGCTCATCTTGATCGGCGGGGTCAGGGTTTCCAGCACGTCTGCGGTGGCGGAACGCATGTTGGTCATGTGCTTGGCCAGCGTGATGTTCACATCCAGCTCGTCCGGCTTGTTGTTGATGCCGACGACCTGGCCCTCGTACACCGGGGACTGCGGCTCGACGAAGAAGTTGCCACGTGCCTGCAGACGCTGCATGGCGTACGGAGTGGCGATGCCCTGACGGTCGCAGACCATGGAGCCGTTCTGGCGGGTCACGATCTGGCCGGCCCACGGAGCGTAGCCAGCGGAGATGGAGGAGGCGATGCCGGTGCCGCGGGTGGCGGACAGCAACGCGGTGCGGAAACCGATCAGACCACGGGAGGGCACGGTGAACTGCAGACGGACCCAGCCGGTGCCGTGGTTGGTCATGTTGTCCATGCGGCCCTTGCGGTCGGCGAGCAGCTGGGTGACGGCGCCCATGTACTCTTCCGGCACGTCGATGGTGGTGTTTTCCATCGGCTCGTTGACCACGCCGTCGATGGTCTTGGTGACCACCTGCGGACGGCCGACGGTCAGCTCGAAGCCTTCACGGCGCATCTGCTCGGCAAGCACGGCCAGTGCGAGTTCGCCACGGCCCTGCACTTCCCAAGCGTCCGGACGGTCAGTCGGCAGCACCTTGATGGACACGTTGCCGATGAGCTCGCGATCGAGGCGGTCCTTGATCATGCGGGCGGTGAGCTTGTGGTCCTTGCCTTCGGTGCCGGCAAGCGGGGAATCGTTGATGCCGAAGGTCATGGAGATGGCCGGGTCGTCAACGTGGATAAGCGGCAGCGGACGCGGATCGTCCGGGTCGACGATGGTCTCGCCGATCATGATGTCGTTCACGCCGGCGACGGCGACGATGTCGCCAGGGCCTGCGGATTCGACCGGGGTGCGCTCCAGGCCCTGCGTACGCAGCAGCTCGGACACGCGGAAGTTCTCGATGGAGCCGTCCACACGGGACAGACCGTAGGTCTTGCCCTTCTCAAGGGTGCCGTTGTAGATGCGGACCAGACCGAGTCGGCCGAGGAAGTCGGAGGAGTCGATGTTGGCGACGTGGGCCTGCAGCGGCGCGCCTTCCTCGTATTCCGGAGCCGGAATGTTCTTGATGATGGCCTCGAACAGCGGCTCGAGGTTGTCGTTGTCCGGCAGGCCGCCGTTTTCCGGCTGGTTTTCGGAAGCGTAACCGGCCTTGGCGGCGCAGTAGATGACCGGAAGGTCGAAGAGGGAATCCTCATCGAGGTCGATGCCTTCCTCGATGACGTCCTGGGCCAGGCCGAGCAGCAGGTCGGAGGATTCGCCGACGACTTCGGAGATTCGGGCGTCCGGGCGGTCGGTCTTGTTCACGCACAGGATGACCGGAAGCTTGGCTTCGAGGGCCTTGCGCAGCACGAAACGGGTCTGCGGCAGCGGGCCTTCGGAAGCGTCGACGAGCAGCACGACGCCATCGACCATGGAGATGCCGCGCTCCACCTCGCCACCGAAATCGGCGTGGCCAGGGGTATCGATGATGTTGAGGGTGATGCCTTCCGGATGGCCGTACTTGGCGGCCAGCGGGCCGGTGTACTGCACCGCGGTGTTCTTGGCGAGGATGGTGATGCCCTTCTCGCGTTCCAGATCGTTGGAATCCATCACGCGGTCCGGGACTTCCTCACGCTCGTTGAACACGTGGGACTGGGCCAGCATCGCGTTGACCAGGGTGGTCTTACCGTGATCGACGTGTGCCACAATCGCTACATTTCGGATATCGCCGCGAACCGCCATCGAAACCTCTCTTAGTGTTGCTGTTTTCTTACGTTAAACGTTCGGTACGTACATGCTATCGGTACTTAAAAAATCCGTACTTACACACAAAACCGAGCCAATCTAGCGAAGCATTACGACACATGAAAAAACGGCGGACCTGTCAGATCATGCCGACAGGCCCGCCGTCAATCACGCGAAGAGGCGCGCGGACCTAATCCTCAAGCTCCTTGCCAGTGCGTTCAGGCAGGCACAGGGCCGCCACGCAGGCAAGGATGAACGCCACGGCGAAAACGATGAACGCCACGGCCTTGTTGCCACCGGACAAGGTCAGGAACCATGGCATCAGCAGCGGCGCGATGATCGCGGCCACACGACCGCAAGCCGCGGCGGCACCGGAGGCGGCGCCACGCAGACGTGTCGGATAGATTTCCGGAGTCACCGCGTACAACACGCCCCAAGCGCCAAGGTTGGACGCGGACAGCAGCATGCCGAAGCCCAGCACAGCGGCCACGGAACCGGCTTGGGAGAAGGCGAACGCTGCCACGGCGGACACGGCGAGGAACACGCTCAGGGTCTTCCTGCGGCCCCAGATCTCCACCAGCCATGCCGCGAGGAAGTAGCCGGGCAGCTGTGCGATGGCGATGGCGAGCGTGTAGCCGAACGACTTGGTCAGCGAACCGAACTGGTCGGCCAGCAGAGACGGCATCCACGTGAACGCGCCGTAGTAGGAGAAGTTCACGAAGAACCATGTGGCCCAGATGGCTGCGGTGCGCGCAAGATACTTCTTGCCGAACAGCTCGCGGGTTTTGATCTTCGGCAGCGGCTCGCCCTTCGGGGATGCGACCGGTTCGACGCCTCCGGCCTGTTCGAAGTAGCGCACGGCCTGCTCGGCCTCATCCTCACGTCCCTTGGATTCGAGGAATCGCACGGACTCAGGGATATGAATGCGCGTCACGATGGCGTACAGCAGCGGCAATGCTCCGATGAGCAGCGCCCAGCGCCATCCCCAATCGCCGGTGTTAGGAATGACGAAATAGCCGATGCAGGCGGCGATGATCCAGCCGATTGCCCAGAAGGATTCCAGCAACACCGTCATACGGCCGCGTTGTTTGGTCGGAGAGAATTCCGAGACCAATGTGGAGGCGACCGGCAGCTCGGCGCCCAGGCCGAGGCCGATGACCAGTCGAGCGATCAGCAGAGCCGCCAGCGACCATGACAACGCCATACCGCCATTGGCCAGACCGAAAATCACCAGCGTCGCGGAGAAGACCGTCTTGCGGCCAACGCGGTCGGCCACGAAGCCGCCAAGCGCGGCGCCGATCGCCATTCCGACGAAACCGATGGACAGCACCCAGCTTTTCTCGGTCGGCGTCAGATTGAAATGCGGATCGGCCGCGATGGCGGCCACGACGAACGACACCAGACCAAACGTCCATCGCGTCGAACGCCCATCCAATACCCGAAGCCACCAACAGCTTCCTGTGCGCCTTGTTGAACGGCAGTCGGTCAAGACGCTCGTTGCGAGTCAGCGAGACCTCTCCCCCCCGACGGTTTGTTGCGATGCGGACATCAACACCCCTTTATCATTGTTTTCCTATTGTGTCGTGAGCTCGTTCAAGCCCGACGATGGCAGGCGATCACGCCGTCATCAATGCGGATAACGCGTCGTCATCCTGGAAAGCAATTCGAGTGTCGTCCGATTCGGATGCCGTTCCGGCTTCGGTCCACAAATCCGTTCCCGGCTTCCGGCTGTACCGGTAGACCGCCGCCGGCCTGTTACGGCCGATCCGCAGTTTCTCACCGGTGTCTTCCAACAGTCCGGAAGCGAGCATTTTACGGCGGAAATTCGCCAAATCGATACGCCGTCCGGCAATCGCCTCGTACACGTCATGCAGTTGGCTCAACGTGAATCGCTCGCCCACCAATCGGGTGGCGATGTCAGGCGATTCGATTTTGCCGCGAAGCCGGTTCATGGCGTATTCGACGATGGTGCGATGGTCGAACGCAAGTTCCGGAAGATGGTTGACGGGGAACCACTTGACGTTGTCCCCTCCGGCGAAGTCGATTCGTCCATCGGCCTCGCCCACCAGGGCCCAGTACACGATGGACACCATCGGCAGACCGCCATGCGAACGTGCCGGATCGCCGAACGTGTAAAGCTGCTCAAGATATTTCGGATGCAGCGACGTCGTCGATTCCAGTGCGGCATACGCCGACTGTTCCAATGAATGGTCGGCCCTCAGACCGCCTCCCGGCAACGCCCATTGCCCCAAAAAAGGCTGACGGACGCGTTTGACCAGCGGCATCCACAGGGTGGAGCCCATGCCGGACGAAGCGGCACCAGCGCCCACATCTGACTGCGGAACCGGTCCCAAAGCCAGAATCACCACGGATACGCCGACCTGCGGAGGCTGCTTGCGCCGTTCCGAGACATTGCCCATGATCAATTGATGGCCTCTTCCAATACTTCGAATTGCTTACAGGAAAGGAGTCTAACACTTATAGTCAACATGACTATAAGTGTGTCGAGTCGCTCATAAACACCAAGAGCCCCCAACGGGGCTCTTGCAAAGTTCAGGCCACGATGTCGTTGGCGATCAGCTCGCGGGCCACTTCACGGTATTCCTTCGCCGTCTTGTGGTTCGGCGCGTAGATGGTGATCGGCGCAGCCGCCACCGTGGAATCCGGCAGCTTGATGGAACGCGAAATCACGGAATGGAACACCTTGCCTTGGAACGCCTCGTAGATACGCTGCAACACCTCCTCGCAATGCAGGGTACGGGTGTACATGGTGACCAGCACGCCATACACTTCAAGGCTCGGATTGATGCGCGACTGCACCTTCTCGATGGATTGCATGAGCAGCGCCACGCCACGCAGCGCGAAGAATTCGGCAGCGACCGGAATGATCACACCGTCGGCCGCGGTCAACGCGTTCACCGTCAGCAGGCCCAACGATGGCTGGCAGTCGATGATGATCACGTCGTACTCGTCCTTGACCTGGCGCAGCACACCGGCAAGCACCTGCTCACGTCCCACTTCGGTGACCAGTTGCACTTCGGCGGCGGACAGATCGATGTTGGCCGGCATAATGTCGAGATTCTCGAAATCGGTGTGGTGAATCACGCTGTGCACGTCCATGCGCGGATTGAACAACGCCGTGTACACGGTGTCCTCCACCGCGTTGGCGTTGATGCCGAGACCCACCGTGGCGGCGCCTTGCGGATCGAAGTCGACGATCAGCACGCGCCTGCCGTATTGGCTTAGCGCGCCGCCGATATTGATGGAACTGGTGGTCTTGCCGACGCCACCCTTCTGGTTGCACATGGCGATGACCCTTGCCGGACCGTGCGTCTGCAGCGGCTCCGGTGCGGGAAACGTCTCATAATCACGTCCAAGCAAATCCGTAGGCATACCGTTTACCTTACCAACATCCTCGTGTCAAAAACTCCACTGTTTCCATGCTAGCCCATCATCGCCGTCAGAAACGGCAGCAACACATGCATCTCATGCTATCTTGCCCTTGGATGCGAGGTCAGATATGTCTCGATGAGGTTCTCCGGGCTTACATGCGTGTAGATCTGCGTGGTGGTGACACTCGCGTGACCCAGCAGTTCCTGCACGGTGCGCACGTCGGCCCCGCCTTGGATCAGATGCGTGGCGAAGGAATGGCGCAATGTGTGCGGATGCAGGGGCTTGTCGATATGCGCGCGTTCCCCGGCCGCACGGATGATCTCCACACCGATTGCCTTGACAGTCGTTTGCCGCGCTTGTTGAGGAACAACGCGCGTCGTTCGGTGGGCCCTTTCGCCTTCGACTCGAGCTGCGGCCGTCCGTTTTTGAGGTATCTTGCGATCGCCTCACATGCGTAACTGCCGACCGGCACCAGACGTTGTTTGGAGCCTTTGCCCATCAATCTCGCAACGTTCGATTCCAAGTCGACATCGTCAAGATTCGCGCCGCACGCTTCCGACACGCGGGCTCCGGTGGCGTACATGAATTCCAGCAACGCCTTGTCGCGCAGCATCGCGGGATCGTCGGGCATGTCCGCCATGCCTTCGGATTGAGGCCGATTCTGCGAGACGGGGATCGCGTCCAGCAAACTGGCCACCTCGTCCACAGTGAGCACGTCAGGCAGCGTCGTCGCGCCTTTGGGAGCCTTGACCTGTGCCGCAACGTCATTGGATACCACATGTTCGTTCAGTGCGAAGCGATGGAATGCATGGATGCTGGCCAGTCTTCGTGCCTTGCTGCGCGCGGATTCTCCGGAATCGTCAAGAAAGGCGATGTATCGTTCCACGTCCTGCGTGGTCACTGCATTAAGGTCTTGAATGCCTTGCGTCGCAAGCCAGCCGTTGTATTTGCGCAGGTCCGAGTCATATGCGCGCACCGTGGCTTTCGCAAGTCCTCGTTCCACGTCGATGTACGCGAGGAACTGATCAATCAAGCGTTCGATATCCGTCATCGTGGTCCTCCATTTGCATCGTCATCATTTGTCGTGTCCGTTCCGTCACGTTCCCGTACGGAACGCGTTGCCCGCATGGAGGATTCCAAGGACGTTCGTTCCAAGTGGAAGCCGTCATTGGATGGAAATCAACATTCCGGAAAGTCTATTCAAAGTATCCGGTATGGGGAACGCGATACGCAAGAACCCCCGTCCGTTTGCCGGATCGGGGGTTCTGAAGTTCACAGGTGAACCGTCGGGGAAACTCAGGCTTCCTTCGGAGCGTTCACGTCAGCCGGAAGAGCGGCCTTGGCCTGCTCGACGATGGCCTTGAAAGCCTCCGGATCGGAGACGGCCAGCTCGGCGAGAGCGCGACGATCCAGCTCGATGCCGGCAAGGTGCAGGCCCTGGATGAAGCGGTTGTAGGTGATGCCTTCGGCGCGGACGGCAGCGTTGATGCGCTGGATCCACAGCTTGCGGAAGTCGCCCTTGCGAGCCTTGCGGTCGCGGAAGTTGTAGGTAAAGGAGTGCAGCAGCTGCTCCTTGGCCTTACGGTACAGGCGGGAGCGCTGGCCGCGGTAGCCGGAAGCCCTCTCGAGAACGACGCGACGCTTCTTGTGGGCGTTTACTGCGCGCTTGACACGTGCCATATTTGATTCCTCAGCTTTCTATTAAGTCTTTGTTTCTAAGCTCTCGCTATGCTCAGCGACCGAGCAGCTTCTTCATGTTCTTGCTCTGGGAAGTGGCCAGAACACCGTCGGCCTTCAGCTCACGGCGCTTACGAGCGGACTTGTGCTCGAGGTTGTGGCGCATTGCGGAGCCGGCGTGCATCAGCTTGCCGGAACCGGTCACGCGGACGCGCTTGGAAGCGGCGGAATTAGTTTTCATCTTCGGCATTGCTGCCCTCCTTGTTTGTTACTTCGTTTCGGAAGTCTTCGGTTTGTCGGATGCCACGGCGGCTTTGGCTGCTGCCGCCGCCTGAGCCTGGGCCTCCTGCTTGGCCGCCAAACGGGCGGCCTGGCGGGCCTGACGCTCGGCACGGGACTGATCGCCACGACGACGCTGCTCGGACTGGGTGTGAACCTTCTTGCCCTTCGGCGCGAGCGTCATGATGATGTTGCGGCCTTCCTGCTTCGGAGCGAATTCGACGGTGCCGTATTCCTCCACTTCGCTGGCAAGTCGCTGCAGCAACTCGACGCCGCCAATCGGTCGCGACTGCTCGCGGCCACGCAGCATGATGGTGACCTTGACCTTGTCTCCGCCGTTCAGGAAGCGCACAACATGGCCCTTCTTGACCTCGAAGTCATGGTCGTCGATCTTCAGACGGAAGCGAATTTCCTTGATTTCCGCGGTGCTCTGGTTGCGGCGCGCCTCACGAGCCTTGATCTTCTCGTTGTACTTGTACTTGCCGTAATCGATGAGCTTGGCGACCGGAGGCTTCGCGTTGGGCGCCACCTCGACGAGATCGAGGTTCGCTTCCTTTGCCAGGTTCAATGCGACGGAAGTCGCGATGACTCCCACCTGCTCGCCGTTCGGGCCGATCAGACGCACCTGGGAGACGCGAATCTCGTCGTTAATGCGTGGTTCGTCGCTGATGATGACTCCAATCCTCATATTCCATGCAACGGAACATCCTTTGATTGGCAGTTTCCAAAGTCTCGATTGTTCAAGGCATGCCAAAACGCATCACAACGCGCCGTAAACCCGTAAGAGCGGCTTACATATCTCACCGAGACGACCGGTGGAAGGCATCTGCCTGAACCCGAGGCCCTGAAAGGCTTCCAGGTGGGGATATCCCGCTTTCTTGATTTCTCAAGCCTTGTAGATAATACCACACCCCGGGCGCATTTAGGATTTCATTCCCCAAATACTGAAAACTGCCATCCTCTGCAACCTTACCGTAAGTTCATGGGTTATGACTGCATCATCGCAAATGACCATGTCACAAACCGCCTCAACTGTTAATGTGACTGTTCCATCTTGATTTTCTTTGATGTCGACAACCTCCGGCAGAGAAGTTCCAAAGAAGGTAGGCGCATAATTGAAGCACCCAAGTCTCGCCCAAAGATAGGTCTGGTTTTCCTCATCAAATACTGCGTACTCTCGTATCTGCTCCGCTGTTATGGGAAGATACTCCATAATCAGACTTTCGAACTCTTCTTTAGGAATGCCATTTGGATAATCTTCAGAATTGAACTTTTCTCCATATTTCATTCCATACAGATATTCAAACATTCCGTTATAATCCAACTCACTCATATTTTCTACATTCCAGTTGGAACACAAAAGGTTCTGTCCCTGATATCCAAGCCCCCGAACACAACGTTCAGACATTTCACACTGTTCCCCTGTCATAGGTTTTATTCTGATCAGGCAGCTTCCATCCATAATTTCACTAACCTCTGGCGGCTCTGGCACACACAGCTCATAGCAGAACCATCCTTTTTCCGTGTATTTCCATTCTTTGAGTCTCGTATAAGAAATGTACGAAATTCCCGGCTTGTTGTCAGCATTCCAGATTCCTCTTGTACTCACAACATACATATCCGTTCCATCAAAAATGAATTTCATTCTGCCTAGTCCACCATCATTGTGGATTTCATAAATCACCACAGAGCCTCTTTTCCCTTCCATACATTCTTTCAGAAAACTGTCAA
>ENA-OPYV01000291-OPYV01000291.1-human-gut-metagenome-genome-assembly--contig:-NODE-291-length-15244-cov-8.003043_pt1 | contig 15244 bp, 14 predicted proteins | sample MGYA00242474_ERZ504485 | MGnify/ENA primary metagenome ERZ504485 (study PRJEB26092, sample SAMD00036263) | human gut metagenome | host: Homo sapiens | study: EMG produced TPA metagenomics assembly of...
TGCTGTTTTTTCGAATCGTGACACATTTTTCCTTCCAAAAAAGCAATACGGGGTATAAAACGACATATTCCCAAGGAAAATGCCTCAAAAACATACCCCCGAACCGAAAGTGATGTGTCACGATCAAAATTTTGGTCTTTTTTTCGAATCGTGACACAAAAACAAGCCACTCCTATATCCTGTGCGCAACCAAACGTATCGGAATGACGCGCGACGAACACGATTATCAGCGGCTTTCAAGGATTCCAGCGCCGATCGCCACAAAAGAGGCACAACACCGAGGAGTCGCGATCATGCGGAAAGCGGGCGGCCTCACGCGCGCACCCAACGAAACCGCATCAGTCAAGCAGCCTAAGCTTGCGGGCTTTCTGATAACGCAGCACCACTTTGCGCCATGGCAAGGGCGTGGTCACCCCAATCGGCCGACCGACGATCGAAGACAACGCATGGGCGACGTTCATGGCGAACGCGGCGCGATGCAATTCGTCGGACAAATCCAGCTGCGTGACCGAAAACACAGTCCAACCAGCGGCCGCAAGACGCGACAGCTTGTTCTGATCGCGCCGATATTGCGCACGGTCAGTACGATGATGGTCACCCTGATAGTCCAGGCCAAAACGATGCTCGGCATCGACAAGATCCAACGTCACCGCAGCGCCATTCGCAAAATTCACGCCGGGGACCACACAGTTCGGTTGCATAATCGGCAGGCCATAACGCACAAGAGTCAGCCTCATTTCGGTCTCCTTGGGGGAATCGCTGCCTGACTGCACGAGCGCCAACGCATCCAGACACTTGCTCCGGTATGGGACGTTCTCAGTTTTAACAAACTCAATCAGCCCCTTGCGAGCGGCGAATCGATGGCGAATCAACGACTCCGCAACCATGACGATGTCCTGGATACCCCACCGGCCGGCAGCCAAAGACCACGCCGGAACGGGCATAAGCACCGGAACTCCAGCAACCTCACGCACGTGTCGCGCGGACAAGCCCTTCCAGACATGCACGGTCACATCGGCCGACACCGATGTGCTTTTCTTCACACGGCCGCGACGAGCCGGCGATTGGGCGACCGTATGAAGTTTCGCCGGGGATTGCGGGAATTGGGAAGCTGAGAAGCCGACTGCCGAAGACCTGGAATCTGATTCCGAGAAACAGCCTGGGAATCCGGGAAATATTGAAAATCCGAATCCGGGAAATCCTGCCCTAAGCGGATAGAGTGCTCGGAATGGCCGAAAGCCGGACTTTCTCCACTCCATCCATAGTCCACGTCCGTCCCAGCGTAACCGCCTTGCGACGAACGCAGCGAAACAACGGAGCAATCACTATCTGCGGGCAGCTCGACGCCCCAAATCGCGAGCGCGGTCTCGTGACTTACGGGATGCCGCAACTCCACGGACTGGGCAATGCGGAGAATACGCCAGCTGGCTTCGGACAGGGTCGCCCGCTGGATCGGCTTGTATGCATCATCAGCATTCATGGCGTGCAATATAAACGATGGCAACGGTTTGATGTGCGTTTTCCAAAGTTGTGGTCGGAGAACATGCGATTTGGGGCAGTTCAGCATGGCATGGCCGTAATTCCAACGATTTGGAGCGCAACAGCCTGTGGATAACCAATGGAGATGGTTCCAGCTACCACCGCAGCCTTTACAAGGGACGCGGCCCGGCACTTCCGGAAGTGCGGCAAACCGGTATTTCTTTTCGCTTGGGGAATCGGGGATGGATCAGCCTCAGCCCAGCCTTCAAGGCAATTCGGACCAATTCATCACGAACCAGCACAAACTAGTCTCAAGCGAGCCTTGAACCAGCTTTGGAGCGGAATCTTCCGCTATAAATGTGTCACGATTCGAAATTTCGGCTGTTTTTTCGAATCGTGGCACATTTTTCCTTCCCCAAAAACAATACGGGGGTATAAATCGGCGCATTTCCAAGGAAAATGCCTCAAAAAACATACCCCCGAACCGAAAGCGGTATGTCACGATCAAAATTTTGGCCATTTTTTCGAATCGTGACACAAAACAAGCGACACGGGCAGTACCGGAAGAGTAGGTCCAAGGCCTGCTCTGGAAAGGGCGGAGCTGGCGCACAGATAGCGTGGGCAGTGCCGGAAGAGCGGAATCAAGGCCTGCGACGGAAGCGAGGAGGGCACTCAGGGGAGGAGAAGGCATGCGGAAAGCGGGAGCACTAGGCGGCGCGAAACCAAACACGCGACACTAGGCACGGGTGGTGGCGCGGGCTATGATGCGGGATTGGGTGGTGATGAGCTCCGGTTCCAACGTACGGCTGCCATCGATGCGGTTGATGATGCGGCTGACCGCGGTCGGCGCGATCCAGTCGAGGCAGGAATCCATGGTGGTCAGCGGCGGCTGGAAATATGCGGCTTCCTCGTTGTTGTCGAAGCCGATCACCTGCACCCGGTCGGGCACCGCGATGCCGTTCGCTGCCAAAGTGAACAGTGCGCCCAACGCAAGCTGGTCGTTGAACGCCACGATGCCATCGAAGGGGATGCCGGAGTCGACGATGCGCTGCGTCATGCGCGCGCCCGAGCCGATGGTCCAATCCTGGCCGACGTTGGGCACTAGCCGTGTGTCCAATTCGACGCCTTGGTCGGCACACGCTTCGAATATGCCTCGCATGCGCAGCTGCGCGTTGCCTTCCACGGCGTCGCGCAGCTCGAGGATATGCTCCGGACCGGTTCGCGAGCCGATCACCGCAAGATTCGTGGCACCGTGGTCGAACAGGTATTGCGCGGCGAGACGCGCCTCCTGGACGTCGTCCGGGGTGACATGGTCCGCCTTGCCATGCGTGGACCGCGCGCCCACGCAGACCAGCGGATAATCCACGTCCAGGTCCTCGGGATCGAGATCCTCGACTTCGGAGATGGACAGGATCATGCCGTCCGACACCGTGGCATTGAAGTTTCGCAACAGCGCGCGGGCACCCTGCGCGGATCCTTCCGCATACGTGGTGATGTACACGGAATAGCCGTAGATGCGGGCCGCGTCGATCACCCGGTTGGCCAGTTCGGCCAAATATGGCGCGGTCAGGCTCGGCACCGCGAGCGTGATGAAGCCGGTTTTGCCGCGATTGAGATTGCGGGCCGACACGTTGACGCGGTAGCCGAGCCTGTCGATGACGTCCTGCACTTTTTCGCGTGTGGCGTCGGCCATGCGGCCGGAATGGTTGATGACGTTCGACGCGGTTTTGAGGGAGACTCCGGCCTCTTGCGCCACTTCACGCAGTGTGACGCGTTTCCTGTCGGACTTGTCCGGCTTCACTTCGGCCATATCTCCCCCTAACCGCATCCGTCATCGATATTCGACTTCCGACTTTACCGCCTTACCACGAGCACGCCGTTGCGGCGCACGGTGTACGAGCCGGGCTTTTCCTCCCGATCCGTCTGGAACAGGATGACCGGCTCGCCTTCGATGCCTTGCAATTCGACCGTCTTCTTGCCACGGGGCAGGTAGAAGTCGAAGGTGGCGTCGGCGGAGGCGCGCACGGTGTGCAGCACGTCGCATTCTCCTGCGACGAGGCCGCGAGATATGCGCGGACCAGCTTCGTCAGATCGGCCACATCCAGGTCGCAGCCGACGAAATACGCTTCGCCGGAGCGTACGGATTACGGGTGACCGCGGCCGTGCCGTCGAGCTCCCATTCGTCCGCTTCCTCGCCGGCGTACGTGGCAAGCACCTGCGCGTGTTCGCCGGTCACGTTCACGTCGTTCTGCCACAGGCGGGTCGTGGTGCCGTCCAGCGCGCCGAATCGTCGGCGGACGACAGTCGGATCTCGCCCGGCTCGCCTTCGGCTTCGGCGCCGAGGATGTTGAATTCCTCGCCGCGGACGCCCAGCATCGAGCGCAACAGGCCATCGCCCGCGCCCGGGTATCCGCCGAGCCAAGTGTGGAAATGCTCGTCGATCAGTCCGGTCGCGTAGCCGACCACCACGCGGCCGCCGCGGCCGCGAAGTCGGCCAACCGCTGCGTGTCGGCGGTGCTCAGGATCAGCACGGTCGGCAGCACGACGGTCTTGTACGAGCTCCAGTCGTAGGCGAGCGGCACGATGTCGGCGCGCGAGCCCGCGTCCAGGAACGCGCGGTACCAGTCACGCACGTCATGCCAGTGGTTGAGTTTCATGCTCGGCAGGGTCTGGGAGCGGGTGGCCCATTCCGATTCGGCGCTGAAGAGGATCGCCGTGTCGGAGTGCGCCAATTCGGTGCCCTGCACGCCGGCGTCGGCGAGCGTGTGCAACGACGCGCCCAGCTCGCACACCTGGCGGAACAGCTTCGTGTCCTCGCCGGCGTGCGGAACCATGGCCGAATGGAACGCTTCGGCACCGAACGCGGACGCGCGCCACTGGAAGAAGTTGATGGCGTCGGCGCCCATGGCCACATGGGCCAGGGAGTCACGCACGGTCTCGCCCTTGCGCTTGCGGGTGTTAAGCGGCTTCCACTGCACCGCCGAGGTGGAGTGTTCCATGACGTACCACGGCTTGCCGAGCGCGAGCGAATCCATGAGAGCGTCGGAGCAGGCCAGCTCGTCGAGGTGGGATTCGCCCTCGTGGAAGTAGTGGTCGTTGGATACGAAGTTCACTTCCTTGGCCCAGGCGGCGTAGTCCATGCAGCACTGGTCGGTGGAGACCATGAAGTTCGTGGTGAACGGCTTGTCGGGGCAGATTTCGGCGATCGCGTCGCGTTCGGCTTTGTAGAAGTCGAGGAGCATGTCGTTGCCGAACCGTTCGAAGTCGAGCTTCTGGCCGGGGTTGACCATCGAGTCGGCGCCCATGAACCGTGGGATGAGCACTTCGTCGAAGCCGTTCATCTCCTGGCCCCAGAAGGTGGTGCCCCACGCCTGATTGAGCGCGTCGATGGTGCCGTACTTGCGGCGGCACCATGCGCGGAAGGCCTCGAGCGCGTTGTCGGAGTAGTCCTCGCGGTTGTTCCACCCGTATTCGTTGCCCATGTGCCATGCGGTCACATACGGGTTGGTGCCGTACCGTTCGGCGAGCTTGCGGCACAGGGTCAGCGCGTATTCCTTGAACACCGGGCTGGTCGGGCTCCAGGATTGGCGCGAGCCGGCGTTGACCGGATGGCCGTACTTGTCACGCGGAAGGACCTCCGGGTGGCTTTCGTACAGCCACAGCGGCGCGGTCGCCGTCGCGGAGGCCAAGTCGACCACGATGCCGGCATTGCCGAGTTTGTCGATGATGCGGTCGAGCCAGCCGAAATCCCAACGATCCTCGGTGGGTTGGATGCGATCCCAGCTGAAGATGGCGAGGGCCACGGTGTTGACGCCGGCCTGCTTCATCAGGCGGATGTCGTCGTCCCAGATGTCCTCGGACCATTGGTCGGGATTGTAGTCGCCACCGAAGGCGATGCCGCGGCCATCCGCGGTCAGCAGTTCCGGCCATTCGAAGTTGCGTCGCGCACTCACGATTATCTCCTTTGGTAATTGGCATAAAGCCATGGTTTTTTGTATATTACATTCGTTATTTGCCCACCGGCATGTGGTACACCGGTGTAGCATACACGTCGGTGACGTCAGCGACGCACGCATCGGACTGCTCCAGGCGGGCCGCCATCGACGATGTTACCTTCACGCGGACCCCGCGCCTCAGCGGCGTGACGACCAGCGTCAGCTTTCCACCAGCGGCATCGATGGCATCCGCGTAATCGCGCAATCCGACCTGCCATGTCTCGCCGTTGCAGAAATTATCGGCGATCAGCACATCGCCGCAGAACAGCCAGCCGATATCGCCCTGGTATGCGATGTTCAGCATGACATCGGCGACCTGCCGTTGATCGCGGAAAAGCCGTCCCATGCCAGCCGGCAAAGCGATTTCGTACCGATCGGCGTGCAGTCTTCTCAGACGCGCATACACCGATACGGGCTCCACCGGCCGCGGAGAGCCGAGCAAGCCTTCCGGATATGCGGCGATCCCGTTTTCGCGCGGGGCGATTCCAGCGTCCACCCATCGCCGTCCTCGTACAGCAACGCGTTGTCGTCGTCGACGAAGGCGAGGCCTCCGTCCAACACCGTCATCCGCCCGGCGAGCGCTCGTGTGACGCATACGATCTCCGCCGCGTCCCGGACCATGAAGCGTTCGAAATCCGCCTTGCCGACGGTGACGTCCTGGATGTCGCCTTCGAAATGGAACGTCAGCTCATCCATGCCATCGGGCTTGAGGAACACGAACGTGCGGAACGGTCGGCCCGGCACCCGCAGCACGGTGACCGGCTGCAGGTTGGCGCGGACGAGCCGCACGCCGTCCAGATCCATGTTGAACGGCAATATGCAGTTCTCCCCCTCGGCGAGGCCGATGCCGGTGAACCGTATGCGCTCACCGGTACCCGTCTCACGTCGATTTGCTCACCGTGACGGCTCGGCACGCGCGCATGGTCCTGGAAGTTGTCGATGGACACGAAACCCCGTTCGCCATCGCTGCGCACGGCATACCGGAGGGTCTCGGAGTCGGACGGATCGATGCGGTCCTGCCCGTCCTGCAACGAGACCGGCATTCCGGCGAGTTCCGGCCCGAAGGCTTTGACGAACTCGTGCAGGGTGCGCAGCCGCCGGTAGGATTCCCGCACCTGTCCGAATTCGCCAAGGGGCGCTTGGAAATCATAGGAGCGTTTCGGGGTCTGCCCCTCATTGAGGAATCCGGCCGCGCCCTTCGGGTTGGTTCCGCCATGGAACATGTAGTAGCCGAGGAAATCGCACCCCGAGCCGAGCTTGATGTTGGCCATCGCGTCGACGGAGCGCTTCGGCAGCACGAAACGGTAATCGTACGAATTGAACATCCCGCCGCCCATCTCGCAGCAGGCGTACGGGCGGCTGTCCGGATCGTACGGGGGATCGAAGCCGTCGCTTGTGCTGGAGCCATGCAGCCTCCGGTATCGGTACTCGTCGGTGGCGGGATGCTCCGTCATCCCCTCGGCACCGACGCCGTCGTAGAACAGCCACGGCCGGTACGCGTATCCACCCCACAGCGGCAGCATGTCGTCCGGAACCGGTGACTGCCAGCCGGTGCAGGTGAACATCGGCGGGTCGATGCCTTCCTCGATCGCGATGTCGCGCAGCCGTTCCAGGTAGCCGGCCCCATCGTGGCCGGACGGCACCCATTCACGGCTGATGCCGGTGGTCATCTCCCAAGGAGCCGACGACGCCATGTACTCGTTGTCGACCTGGGCCGCGATGATCGGCCCGCCATCCTTGAAATACAGGCCGCGCAGCTGCTGCGCGATATGCGCGTAGAGACCGCGCACCGCATCGAGGAAGCCGGCGTCGAGGGAACGGACCTCATACGACTTGCCGTACAGCCAGTCGGGAAGTCCGCCGTTGCGCACCTCGCCATGGCAGAACGGTCCCAGCCGCACGATGACGTGCAGTCCGTGCCGGGCGCACAATTCCACGAATCGGCGCACGTTCCTGTTGCCGGAGAAATCCCACTCCCCCTCGCGCTCCTCATGGTGGTTCCAGAACACGTAGGTGGATACGACGTCGATGCCCGCCGCGGCCATCTTCGCGAGTTCCGTGTCCCACCGTTCGGCGGCGATCCGCGAATAGTGCATCTCGCCGGCGATGGGGATCCATGGCGATCCGTCACGGGTCAGGAAGCGGTTCGTGGCGCCCAGGGTCCCGCCATCCGGCCCGCATGCGGCTGCGGCGCGGATGACGGGGATCCCGTATGCGGGCGTCCGCGCGAACTTGCTGGCTTCCGAAAGATCAACCTCATAGCGCATAACGCTGCTCCTTGTCGAATTCCCGCAAGCAGGAGGACCGGTCAGCCCTTGACCGAACCGGCGACCAGGCCGGCCACGATCCAACGCTGGCAGAAGATGAAGAACACGAACACCGGGATGAGCGCGATGGTGGTGACCGTCATGAACAACGGCCAGTTCGTCGTGAAGGTGCTGATCGCGTTGAACACCTGCAGCACGATGGTCTGTTTGTTGGTCGACGAGATGTACACGCTCGGCGTCATGAAGTCGTTCCACGTGCCCATGGTCTGGAACACGATGACGGTGGTCAGGATCGGGCGGATCAGCGGCAGCACGATCGTCCAGAAGATGCGGAACGGACCGGCGCCGTCGATACGGGCGGCCTCGATGATCTCATACGGCAGGCCGCGCATGTACTGCACGATCAAGAAGTAGCAGAAGGTCGCGCCGCCCGTGTAAAGCACGATCAGGCCGAGCAGCGAATCGACGAGACCCACCTGTGCCTCCATGCGGTACTGCGGAATCAGCAGCGTCTGGCCGGGGATGATGAAGGACAGCATGAGCAGCACGCCGATCACGGCGGTGAACTTGCTCTTCTTCAGGATCATGCCGTATGCGGCGAGCGCGCCGAACAGCACCTGCAGGCCGACGCCGACCACCGTCACGATGATGGTGTTCTTGAAGGCGTTGACAATGGGCAGATGCCCGAATGCATACGTGTAGTTCTCGAAATTCCATGTCTTTGGTAACCCAATCGGGTCCATGGACATCTCGGCGCTGCTTTTGAACGTGTTGATGACGATGACGTACAGCGGCACCGCGCAGATCAGCGCGATAGCGATGACGACGACGGAACGGATGATCGAGCCGATACGCTCGCGTTGCTGCAGAGTCATGACAGCCTCTTTTCTACCAGATTGGTGATTACCTGCTGCAGGGCGACCAACAGCGCGCAGCAGATGAAGAAGATGACGCCCAGTGCGGAGCCCAGTCCGTACCGGCTCGAACCGATGCCCGTGAGGATGATGGACTGGGTCACGGTGTAGGTGGAGTAGCCCGGACCGCCGCTGGTGAGGCCATACGGCAGATCATAGACCTTCAAACCACCGGTAAGCAGCATGAAGATGCTCACACCCATGGCCGGAACCATCTGGGGCAGTGTGATGTTGAAGAACTGCTGGCGACGGTTTGCGCCATCGACGGCGGCCTGTTCGTAGATATCGGCGGGGATAGCCTGCAGATACGCCAGATACAGCGTGGCGTGCCAGCCGATCTGAGCCCATACCGCTACGAAAATCACACAGAATTTGGCAAGTTCGGAATTCGACAACCACGGAATCGCATCGATGCCGATCTTGGCGAGCAGCGTGTTGACGACGCCGGACTTCAGCGGGGAGAAGATGTACTGCCAGACCAAGCCGAGCACGGCCATGGACGGCACCGAGAAGAAGAAGAACAGGGAACGGGCGAAGTTACGGCCGAAGAACTTGCGGTTGAGCACCACAGCCAGCGGCAGGGCGATCACGGTGATGAGCACGGTGGTGGCCACCGTGTACAGCAGCGTGAAGCCGAGGCCCGCGAGCAGCGTCGGATCCTTGAAGCACTGCACGTAGTTCGCGAACCCCACGAACTTCGCGTCCGCGAAATTGTAACCGGAGTAATCGGTGAAGCTGAACACCAGGCTTTGCAGGAATGGGATGAGGATCACCACGATGAACACCACCATGATCGGCAGCAGGAAGCGTGCCGAGGCGAAGTTCTCCATGAAGTTGCGGTGACGACGCTGCTTGAGATGCAACGCCTCTACCTGATCAGCGGAATGTGGACGCGCCGCTGACGCTGTTGATACTGACATGTTGGTTGCTTTCTACAAAACGTGAGATTGGCAGGTCCAGGCGTGGCGCGGACGGAAGGGTCCGCGCCAGCCTGCCGCGATGGATGTCTGTTCGCGATGGATCAGGAGAGGGTCTTGAGCTTGGAATCGAGGTTCTCCGCGGCCTGCGTAGGGCTGATGGAGCCGAGGGCTACCTGCTGCAGCTGGGTGAAGGTCTCGGCGCGCAGCGCGGTGGTGCCCTTGCTCCAGTGGGCGGAATTCAGGTACACGTTGCCGGTCTTGATGTACAGGTCGTAGGCGTCCTTGAAGTGGTCGTCCACCGTGGCGTTGAAGCCCTTGACGGACGGGATCAGGCCCAGCTGCTTCTGGTACAGCTTGAGGCCCTCGTCGGAGGTCAGGAAGGTGAAGAACTTCTCCGCGGCCTTGAGCTTGTCTCCGGAGATCTTGTTGTTGATGCCGAAGGCCGGATCGATGGAGCCCGGCGCGTACGGGGTGTCACCCTTCTTCAGCATAGGGATCTGGCCGAAACCGTAGTTGAGGCCGGTCTCATTGAAGCTGTCGATGTCCCACGAGCCGGAAGGATAGACCGCAAGACGTCCGGCGGTGAATTCCGACTTGACCTGGTCGCCGCTCAGGCCGGACACGTCGGAGCTCATCAGGTTCTGCTTGATCAGCTTGTCCCATTCGCCGTAGTACTTGCCATACACGTTCTTGAACGTGTCCTTACCGGCGTCGATCTTGGCGTCGAGCGCCTCGCCCTGCTTGGCGGATTCAGCGCCGATCCAGCCCTCGACGGCGTTGCCCAGTCCATCCTTCGGCTCAAGGTATGGGGTGATTCCCGCGGCTTTGAGTTTGCCGCACATGGTCAGGAATTCATCCCACGTCGCCGGGATGGAGTCGTAACCGACCTTCTTCAGCAGATCCTTGTTGTACACCCAGGCATTGGTCCAGGTGCTCACGCCCATGGCGTATACTTTGCCATCCACGCTATAGGCCTTTTTTGCGGCATCGCCGATTTTATCCATGAAGCTTTCATTGCTCAGGTCCTTGGCGTAGTTGCCTTTGACCAGATCGCTCAACGCCTCCGGAGGAACGATGTAGACGTCGGCCAGGTTTCCGCCGGAGATTCGAGTCTGCAGCGTCTGCTGGTAGCCACTCTGGGAACCGGTGGTGGTGCTGTAGTCGATCTTGATGTCCGGATTGGCCTTTTCGAACGCGTCGATGATCGGCTGGTACTTGTCCTGCGAATTGTTCGAGAAGAACGACAGCGTGGTCTTGCCGTCGGCGGCGTTTCCTCCACCGCACGCGGCCAGCGGAACAAGCATCGCCGCAGCGGCCACCGCCGCAATCATCCTGATGGATTTCTTCTCCATGATGTACTCCTCCTTGTGTTCCATCGTTGGCACCCGCTTTACGTGCGTTCATTCGTCGAACCCACTCCAGCTGCGGTAGATACACGTCAATATGTCTTCAACTGACCATTCAGTTGATTCGGGATATTTCCTTCCCTTTTTGGTATAACTGTGTACCTGTTGAAACAGTATAGGTTTTCCGGTGTACCATGTCAATTCAAACAAGGAAATTTGCATCCCATCGACCGCTACCCCTACAAAACATCGGCGTGTCGTATACCGGCAGCACCGTCGACAGCGGACGACGACCCGCCCGCACCATCCGGAGACGCGCAGCCCGAAAGCGTATTGCGGGTGGGCAGGACGCATGTGGACAAGTCGGTGTATTACGGGGGATTATTTTTCCGATGAATTCCCCAGTATTAGTTGGGATTGAAAAGATGCTGAAAGTCCACAGATAAAAAATCGGCGGCCCCAAGGAAATATCCTTGGAAGCCGCCGATATGCTTGCGTGCGTCGCGCTACGGGCTCAAGCGAGTACACAGCGTGCTACGCAGACCGTGAGCAACACAGACCGCGCGCTACACAGAATCGCAAGCTACAAACTCAGGAACAGCTCGTGGATGCGGGTGTCGTCGGTGAGCTCGGGATGGAACGCCGTGGCGAGGATCTTGCCTTGGCGCAAGCCGACCACATTGCCGTCCACCGACGTTTCGACGGTGGCGGCCGGTCCGACTTCGGCCACGAACGGCCCGCGGATGAACACCAGCGGGAAATCTTTGAGCACGATGTCGGCCGGGGCGTCCTGCGGAACATGCTCGCCCGGTGCGACCACGACGGCGGAATCACCGGAAGAGGAGCCGAAATCGGCGGTGGCGGCGAACGAGCCAAGCTGGCGGCCGTATGCGTTGCGCCGCACGACGGCGTCAAGCGCGCCGAAGTAGACGTTGTCGTCGTTATCGAGCTTGCGGGCCAGCAGAATCATGCCGGCGCAGGTACCGAACACCGGTTTGCCGGCGGCGATATGCTCTGCAATCGGCTCGAACAGGCCGGTGGAGCGCAGCAGCTTGCCCTGCGTGGTGCTCTCGCCGCCGGGCAGAATCACCCGGTCGATCGAATCGTCGAAATCCTCGGCCGCGCGCAGCAGCTTCCACGGCGCGCCGAGGCGATCCAGCATGGCGGCGTGCTCGGCGAACGCGCCCTGCACGGCGAGGATGCCGGTCACGCCATGTTTCGCGGCTTCGACGCCGGCCGATTCTTCCTTCGAAATGTATTCAACTGCTACAACCATTACCGTTCCTGTGCTTTCGGATGTGCCGGCTCCGCGGTGCTTCTCGCTGCCCGCGGAGCCGGCGTCACGCATGCGCCGTGCGGGCCGTCATTCGCCACGGGCGGCCATGATGGTTTCGATCTCATCTTCGTTGATGCCGACCATGGCCTCACCGAGATTCTCGGAAAGACGTGCAAGCAGCTCGGCGTCCTGCCAATTGGCGGTAGCCTGCACGATGGCGGCGGCACGCTTGGCCGGGTCTCCGGACTTGAAGATGCCGGAACCGACGAACACGCCTTCGGCACCCAGCTCCATCATGAGCGCGGCATCGGCCGGAGTGGCCACGCCACCGGCGGCGAAGTTGACGACCGGCAGACGGCCATTGTCGTGCACGTACTTGGCGAGATCGTACGGCACGGCCAGCTGCTTGGCGGCCTCGTACACCTCGTCGTCGCGCAGGGAGACGAGTTCGCGGATCTGCTTGTTCATAGTGCGCATGTGGCGCACGGCCTGGATGACGTCGCCCGTGCCCGGCTCGCCCTTGGTGCGGATCATGGACGCGCCCTCGGCGACACGGCGCAGCGCTTCGCCCAGGTTCTTCGCGCCGCACACGAACGGCACGTCGAACTGGTTCTTGTCGATGTGGTACACGTCGTCGGCAGGACTCAGCACTTCGGATTCATCGATGTAATCGATTTCGATGGCCTGCAGAATGCGGGCTTCGGCAACATGACCGATACGAACCTTTGCCATGACCGGGATGGACACGGCTTCCTGGATGCCCTTGATCATGGCCGGATCGCTCATGCGGGAAACACCGCCGGCAGCACGAATATCGGCCGGAATGCGTTCGAGCGCCATCACCGCGCATGCGCCCGCGTCCTGTGCGATCTTCGCCTGCTCCGGGGTGGTGACGTCCATGATTACGCCACCCTTGAGCATCTGTGCCAGATTCTTGTTCAGTTCGTTCCTGTTGTTGGCCATCGCCAGCCTTTCGTCGAAAATAATCGTTTGCTATCGATACTAACGATTTCCCATTTCGATTTCACGCGAACTGAATCTTATAACCTACCAAAAAGTCGGTTTTGCTAAATTTGCAACCTTATTTTCATGATTGTTTCATTGGCTTATGATTTCGATTCCGTCGACATTTCGTCGGTTTCGTCCGTTTTTCTTGCTTTACCTGCGACCATGGCTTTCGATTCGTCCGCTTCCGTACGCCGTCGCGCGCGCTATAGGAAACACGAATGACATGCGATTTTCATACGACCACATTGCGGACGTGCGACGCGTCCGTATGCGGCCGCATGGGCATGGGCACCTCACCAGGCCCCGCATTACGCCGATTCACACACTAGTTCGCACGCATCGGCTCGCCGCATCAGTTCGCAATCCGCACGCGCCAGCTCACATGCGCACGATGCGGTCCGCGATGCGCATGGTGGAATCGCGGTGCGAGACGAGCAGCACCGCGCTCCCCTGCTGCGCCAACGCGTCAATCGATTGCAGAATCACGGATTCGTTGTAGGCGTCGAGGCGACTCGTCGGCTCGTCGAACAACACCAGCGACGCGTTGCGCAGGAAGACGCGAGCCAGGCCGATGCGTTGCCGTTCACCCTCTGAAAGCCGCCCGCCCAACTCGCCGACGGGGGTATCAAGGCCCTGCGGGAGCGAGTCGACCAGTTCAAGCGCGGAAGCCTTGGCAAGCGCGGCGCGCAGCACGTCATCACCGACAGAAGGGGTCGACCGGGTGGAAAGCGCGGAATCAGCGGCATTCCACGAAACGGGAGGAGCGGGCGGGGTAAGGAGCGCTCTGCCGGAAGTCGCGGAATCGTCCGGATCGCCAGCATTACCAGCCCTATCCGCATCGCCCCTGTCGCAGGCCATAAGCAGGTTTTCACGGATAGTGCCGTCGAACAGGTAGGTTTCCTGCCCCATCATCGTTTGCACGCGACGGCGATGATGCGCGTCGATCTGCGGCAGTGGCACCTCGGACAGGGCGACTAAGCCGGATTGCGGGTCCCAGTAACGCATGAGCAGCTTCAGCAGGGTCGATTTGCCGCGGCCGGACGGGCCTTGGATGCCGAGGATGCCGTGTTGTGGTATGTCGAACGAGACGTGGCTGAGGATTGGCTCGGCGGACGACTCGGGGGCATCCGCATCGCTTCCGGAAGTTGGAGCCTCGCCCGAATTGCCGTAGCCGAACGTGACGTCGTGCATGGACATGCCGTGGTAGCGCGGCAGGAAATCGCCCCGCTCCTCCACTGCGGGGGTTTCGTCCATCAGCGCGAACAGGCGGCGGGCGGCGGCAAACGTTTGCGTGAGATTGGCCGGCAGCGCGCTCACGCGAGCGTCGGACCGAACGAGCTGGCCAGCAGCACGAAAGCGGCGATCAGGCGGGCGGCGGGCGCGGAAATGACGGTCTGGATGGTCGCAGCGGCAGCGGAAGCGGCGGAAGCGATGGGCATCGTCGTACCGGACGTGACCATCGCCAGCAATGCCGCGATGGCAGTGAACAGTACGACCAGCACCGCGCCGAAGCCTGCGAAATCGCCATTCTTGGCACTCAGCCGGGCACGGCGGCTCCAGAGCGAGCGCGTGCGTGACGCGATGCCGGCAAGCCGCGCATGGCCTTGGCCGAATCGGATGATTTCGTCGAGACCGCGCATATCGTCGAGCATTTCGTCATCAAGTTGGGCGGATTCGCGGCGAATATCCCCACCGAGACCGCCTACCGCCGTGGCGAAGAGTTTCGGCAGCACGATGCCGACGGTCAGGTGCGCGATGACCAGCGTGACAGCGATCGCAGGGCTCAACGTAAGCAATGCGACCGTGTAAAGCACGGTGGTCGCGATGGCGATGACAACCGGCGAAATGGTGTGCGCAAAGAAGATTTCCAGCAGTTCGACGTCGGTGGTGACCAGCGCGATCAGGTCGCCTTTGCCTTTGCCGGACAGTTTGGCGGGCGCGAGGCGACGCAGCGCGGCAAAACGTTTTCGACCGGAACAGCGCGAGCAGGCGGAAGGCGACATTGTGGTTCATGTACTGTTCGGCGTAGCGCATGCCCG
>ENA-OPYV01000292-OPYV01000292.1-human-gut-metagenome-genome-assembly--contig:-NODE-292-length-15222-cov-2.684929_pt1 | contig 15222 bp, 15 predicted proteins | sample MGYA00242474_ERZ504485 | MGnify/ENA primary metagenome ERZ504485 (study PRJEB26092, sample SAMD00036263) | human gut metagenome | host: Homo sapiens | study: EMG produced TPA metagenomics assembly of...
CAAACAGCAGGCGTGCCGTAGTCCGTTTCTGCAAAAGCAGATACACCAGGCTGAATCCGAGAAAAAAGAAGCAGGAAGAAGCCGCTGCTGAAATCATCGGCTGCGCCGCATCGTATGTCAATACCTCTTTCAGTCTGTCCAAGTCAATTCCAAGTTCCGTCCAGTTGAGTTTCCACATAATTGTTGTATGATTTGATAATCGCTTCGTGTAATAATAGTCCCTGCAAAATATATCCTCCTGCGTGAAATGAATCTTGTCACGCTGGAAATAGTTTCCATTACTCCAGTTCAGACAAGCATAACGTTCACCTCCTACCACGTGATACATATCCCATATAGCGAGTTTCCGCGAAGCCGCATAATCCAGTTCTGTCTTTACCACTAATTTCGTACGAGGATTGATTACTCTTGCGCCCCGTCGGCCATTGCGGACATACGCTCCGGGAGGAGTGGTCAGCAGATATACCGCCTGCGGACATCCTTTCTTCAATTCTTCTAACAGATTATCCATCTGTGCCAAGTGCTCCGCCGAAAAATAACGGCGACCATGCGCTTCATTGGTGCCGAACGAAAGAATAACCAGGTCCGGATTCAGTTCGATAATCTGACGAATATTCTCAGGTGTAGCAAAAGAAGCACAAGTCGCTCCGTTTACTCCTACTATGTGATACACAATTCCTGCGGCCCCCGTTTCCTGCGCCAGTCCCGAAGTACGGTAACTCACCTGCATATCGAGCACGGCCTCCCGTCCGAAATCGTCTTCCAGCTGACGCCGTACAATATAAGGATACACATGCCCCCGCACATGAGAATCGCCGATGTGCACGATACGTAACGGACGGTCGAGCACGGAAAGCTTCTGCCAGAAAGGCTCCAGTTCATGCGTAGGGTCTGTAATCGTATTCTCAGTTGTTCCCTTAAAGCCGGCAGGCATCGGATTGCTGACTTCCACAAAGCGCATCAGCTGCTGCATGGCCTCGCTGTCGGACACATGACCGGAATGACGGTCCGGACGCGACTTCTCCGGCAACACATCCTGCGCTAAAAGCGGCAATGCCCCCAAAAGGAATCCGAAGAATATCCCCCAAAAACGTATCTCACTCCATTTCATAAGCTTTTCGTTTTTCGTACTGTTCCTTGCCGTACATCAACGTTTCAAACAAAAGTCCGGCAATGTGCTTTCCTCCCCTGAAATTGATGTGAGTATAGTCATAATTGGCCATCTGAGGCTTGTGGTTCACCATCTCTACCATACTACCTTCTCCTCCCATGGCTTCGAACATATTCCAGAATGCCACACCCGTTTCTGCCGCAAGTGCCTGCTGGTAACGAATCAGGCGCTTCACCCCCGGCATGGTACGCAATTCGCCGTTTTCATCCTTGTTTTCTCTATCTCCCACCCCGACAATCAGGACAGAAGCCTCCGGAAAGGCCGTCTTCAAACGCTCCACTATCGGTTTCATCGCATCCTTGTAATAGGTATAGTTCATTACCTTGTCTGAAGCTACATTCAGCCCGTACTGCAACACAATCAAATCGTATGTACGCAGACGGTTATACTGACGAAGTATCGACATCGGAATATTACCCAACTGCTGTCCGCTGCTTCCACGGGTACTGAAATTATCGACTACCACACCTTGACGCGGATCCATCGTCACGGCATAGAACAAAGCTGTAGAATCCAGCTGCTCCACTTTCCAGCGCACAGATCCGATACGTCCGTTCACAGACACAGACTGCAACTCTTCTTTTCCACCCACAGAAAATGGCTGTGCCTCTCCTCCATTGACAGATGCAGCCAACCGCAAAGAATCGGAAGTCAGGAAATAACAGGTAGACACTTCGCAGGTATCAATATGCGACAAGAAGCGTTTCTCACCTTTCAGGCTGACATAAGCTCCCGAAGAAGGAATAAAATAATGATTGGAAATGTCCTGACGGGAACGGTCAAAATAGGTGGAATCTGTAATGGAGTGACTGCCCCATCCACCAAACGAATGGTGTACCGTAGGACGGAAACCAGCTATTTTCGTTGTGATGGGCACATATCCCACCCCACATCCGCCAAAAACGCTTCTGCAACATTTCGCGCAAATCACCGGTCAGAATATCGGCCTCAATAAATGAATCTCCGAAATAGGCAATACGTACCGGGCGGTCCAAAGAAGACACCTTTCCCAAAGCTTCATAGAAATACTCCATTCCACGCCCTGCAGAATCAGCATATTCTTCAATGCAGACCATTCCACTCTTGCAGGTATCCACAAAAGCAGGCTTTACAGGAGGCGGCAACACCAAGGTATCAGAATCCATAGGTTCTGCTATTTCCTTCTTTATACGAATGTCTGAAAGCAAATCAACCCTTCTCAAAGGTTCGCCACGAAAAAGAAACAGACGGCAAAAAATGCATGGCAAACAAGCCTGCCACCACCAGAAGGGTGAACAGAAAAGTGTATAATAATTTATTTTTCATGAACTTTCCTCTAAAACCGGGTGCAAAGATAGCGAAAGGTGAGTGCAATACCAAACCAAAAGCTTGCTTTTGAGTGCAAGTATTGCCGAACCGCATCCTATCTTCGAGAAATCAAAGATAGAGGAGTTTAAGTACAAAATTATCTGGTATGTTTCTCTCGAATATTCTTCAAGAAATCATCGACCATCGCGGTAACCTTTTTCCGTGGTAATCCCCCGCATGTGTAGAATAGTGATTTCACTATAGATTTCGGCCAGCGGATAATGGTCTGTAATGTCTGAATAAATCAATAAGTCCATCTGCATGGCCATGGCCTGATTAATAATCTGAAAATTGATGTCACTACGAAAAATACCTTGCTCTACCCCTTTTTGAAAATAGGCCAGTGCATCAGCATCTCCCCTGCGACGGTCATCATGTATATAGTCCAACACCTTGGAATATTTGCGCAAGTCACGAAAGAACAGAGGGTTTACCGAACACAACTCATTGAACTTACGCTCATAAAATGTAAGGATTACTTCCAGCACATTATTCGCGCTGGAAGCAATCTCTTGCATATACTCATTCATACAATGACGATAAAAACGGAAAACTTCCAGCAGAAGTTCTTCTTTATCTCCAAACAGTTCATAAAGCGTACGCTTGGATATAGAAAGCGAACTTGCTATATCGTCCATGTGGACAGCCTTAATCCCCAAAGTCATAAAAGATTTGGAGGCTGTTTCCACCACACGCAACTTTAACTCTTCACGGTCGTTTTTTTCCTTTCTTCGCCCTGCCATATCTACATCAATGAATAATTCCTAATTTTGAAGTTTCCACAAACTGGATAATGTTTTCAATTTCCGGTCCGTTAGGAATCTGTTCACGAATACGTCCCAATGCATCATGCAATGAAGTATTTGCCTTATAAAGGATACGGTATGCCTGTGCAATGTGTTTGATAATGGTTTCAGAAAAACCGGTATGCTCCAGCACCTTTGTATTAATGCTATAGAATGCAATCGGTTCATGGGCTGCTACAATATATGGAGGAATGTCCTTAATGAAACGGCATCCGCCCTGCACTACTGAGAAGCTTCCCAGACGTGTATTTCCCTGCATCAGCACATTGGAAGTAAGGATGGCATTGTCATAGATGATACAGTTGCCCGAAACCTGTGAACCGTTACCGATAATGCAACGGTTACCCACTTCCACGTCATGAGAAAGACGGGCTCCACTCATGATGAAGTTGCCATCACCCACTTTTGTAGCATGTGAAGCATGTGTACCGCGAATAATCACGGCATTTTCACGAATCACATTGTTATTGCCGATAATAGCCAGTGTTTCTTCACCTGTAAAGGCAAAATCCTGGGGAACTGCTGCCACAACAGCTCCCTGATAAACTGTATTTCCATTTCCCATACGTGTGCCGCTCATCAGACTGGCATAAGGCATAATCACGTTGTCATCACCTATCTCTACATTCTTGTCGATATAGGCAAATGGATGAACCGTCACGTTCTTACCCAATTTGGCTGACGGATCTACATAAGCTAAAGGACTTATCATAGTTTTCTCATTTTAAGGTTAATCAATTTCTTCCTCCTCCCAACGCACTGTACAAGTTGATGACAGCTTGCATACGCTGGAAATTATCAGCTACCTCTGACAACTGTGCACTCAGCAGATTCTGCTGTGCGGTCAGGATTTCCAGATAAGTGGCATCTCCGCTCTGGAACAAGGCCTTGGTATAAGTCACTGCCTTATCCAACTGCTCTACCTGTCCACGGTCTTCCACCAGTTTCTTATTCTGTGTATCGAACAGATACAGAGCATCGCTCACTTCCTTTCCAGCTTCCAGAATAGTCTGCTGATAATTCATCTGAGCAATCTTTTCTTCTGCCTTTGAAACCTTCAGGTTGGCAATCAGCTTACCGTTATTGAAAATAGGCTGAGCCAATGAAGCCAAAGCCTGCAGCATAAATTCACCCGGATTAGCCACTGTAATACCTGAACCGTTTGTCCATCCTGCCAGACCAGTAATGTTCAAGCCCGGATAGAAAGCTGCACGTGCAGAGTTGGTGGTATAATAAGCAGCCGTCAAGCGTCATTTCAGCCATCTTCACGTCCGGACGGTTTTCCAATAACTGCATCGGTACACCCGCTGCCAGTTCTTCCGGCATAACCTGTTCGTCCAATGTACTGCGTTCGATGGTCTGAGGAGCCTTAGCCAACAGTACAGCAAGTGAATTTTCTGTTTCACGCACCTGACGTTTCAAATCCATCAACGAAGCCTCTACCTGATGGCTGGCAGCACGCATCTGTGCTACAGCAGCTTCGGTTGTCATACCGGCAATTTTTCATGGCTTCCATTACTCGTACGTTTTCTTTATAGATAGCAGCCGTTTCAGTCGTAATTTCTACCTGACGGTCGAGCATCAGCAAAGAATAGTACACATTAGCTATACCACAAATAATCTGTGAACGTACAGCCTGTTCTGCATACTGGCTCTGTTCGTAGGCTACTTTCTGCCCACGTTTGGTATTCAAAATCTTTCCGAACAAGTCAATTTCCCAACTGGCAGACACTGGAAGCTGGTATGCCTTTACATAGTTTCCACCTCCCATGCTGGTTGTAGAACCTTGCGGAGCCAGATTAATAGAAGGCAAATAAGACAATTTAGCGGCAGTCAGCATCACTTTCGCTTCCTGTACACGGAGAGCAGCCGCCTGCATATCTACATTGTTAGCCAGTCCTTCTTCAATCAAGGCCTGCAGTTTGGCATCACGGAAAATCTCTTTCCAAGGCAAGTTTCCCATATTGGCCGTATCGGCAGCCAGTGTATCGGTTGCCGAAGCCGGGTCACGATAGACACCTGAGGCATCTATCGTTTCCGGACGGTCATAAGCTTTGTAAATGTGGCAACTGCTCATCATAGCAGCCAGACACATCATTCCTATTATCTGTTTTTTCATTATCAATCTTATTTATGCGTATTAGGAGAATACTGTTCAATTTCAGCTTCCACTTCACTTTCATCGAGGCTATCCCATTCCATTGGTTTCACTTTTTCTTGCAACCACTGGAATACCACGAACAATACCGGAACGATGAAAATCTGGAAAATCATACCGATTAACATACCACCAATAGCCGAAGCACCCAATGTACGGTTACCGTGAGCTCCTACACCCATAGCCAACATCAACGGAATCAAACCGACAATCATGGCCAATGAAGTCATCAAAATCGGACGAAGACGGGCTGCAGCACCCAATACGGCTGCCCAGGAAATACTCATACCTTGTTTACGACGGTCAAGAGCAAACTCTACAATCAAGATGGCATTCTTAGCCAACAGACCCATCAACATAATCAAGGCAATCTGCATGTAAATATCATTTGACATGGTTCCCAAAATCATCTTTCAATGCAGGAATGCTTCCCAATGCACTAAATCCGTTGACGAAGATGAAGCTACCCATCAAACCGAACGGAACAGAAAGCAATACGGCCAACGGCAGGATGTAACTTTCATACTGGGCACTCAGCAGCAAGTAAACGAAGACGAAGCAAAGTACGAAGATGATACCTGTTGTGCTGCCACTTGTCTGTGCTTCCTCACGTGCCATACCTCCCAATTCGTAACCGAATCCCATCGGAAGATTTTCCTTAGCCACTTCAGCAATAGCCTGCAATGCCTGACCTGAAGTATAACCAGAAGCAGGAGCCACCATCACCTTCATTGAAGTATACAGGTTGAAACGGTTGATAATATCCGGACCGTATACTTTCTTCATGCTTACGAACTGTGTGATAGGAGCCATTTCTCCATTGCTACCACGTACTTTCACTCCGTTCAACGATTCCATGTTCTTAGTAGCATCCGGTTCAGCCTGAATCATTACACGATACATCTTACCGAAACGGTTGAAGTTAGAAGCATACAAACCTCCAAAATATCCCTGCATGGTAGAAAGAATATCGCTCGGGCTGATGCCTGCCTTTTTACAAGCTGCCGCATCAATGTCAAGCTGATACTGCGGGAAGCTCGGGTTGAAGGTAGTCTTCGCAGAGTTGATTTCCGGACGTGCTTCCAGTGCAGCTGTATAGCTTTTTACCACTTCAAAGAAGTGATCCAGCGTACCACCGGTCTTATCCTGCATGTTCAACTCAATATCGCTTGATACTGAATAACCCGGAATCATCGGAGGAGCAAAGAACAATACCTGTGCATCCTTAATGACTTTCTGTGCACGCAAGAACAAAGTAGAATAGATAATATCTGAATTCTGCATCATGGAACGTTCTTCCCAGTCTTTCAACTTGATGATGACAGAACCGTAAGAAGGTCCTTGACCACCAATAAAGCTATATCCAGAAATGATAGTACGAGACTGAACGGCAGGTTCTGCAGCTACCAGGCTATCTACCTTGGCCAACACTTCCATAGCGCGTTCCTGAGAAGTACCAGGAGGCAATGTCACAGCACCCATGATAGTACCGGTATCTTCATTCGGCACCATACCAGTCGGAGTGGTTTTCATAAAGAACATCAACAATACGATAGATGCAGCCACCAGTCCGAATGAAAGCCATTTCTTATGAATAAAGAATACGACACGCTTCTTATAGCTCTTCAGCAATGAATCGTATGCAGCATTGAAAGAGGTATGGAAACGATCGACCATACTCATCTTCTTCTGCTTGTGTTCTGAATCATGCGGTTTCAGGAAAATAGCACACAATGCCGGAGAAAGTGTCAACGCGTTCAACGCAGAGAATGCGATAGAAATCGCCATCGTAATACCGAACTGACGATAGAATGTACCGGCTGTACCTCCCATGAAACTTACCGGGATAAACACGGACATCATGACCAATGTAATAGAAACCAGTGCACCACCGAGTTCGCTCATGGCATCGATAGAAGCCTCACGAGATGATTTGTATCCCTGGTCCAACTTGGCATGTACACCTTCCACCACCACAATGGCATCGTCGACCACAATCGCAATGGCAAGCACCATCGCCGAAAGTGTCAGCAAGTTCACACTAAATCCAATCAGTTTCAATACGAAGAAAGTAGCAATCAAGGCTACCGGAATGGCAATAGCCGGAATCAATGTAGAACGCATATCCTGCAAGAACACATATACTACGATGAACACCAGCACAAACGCTTCAATCAAAGTCTTGATAACTTCGTGGATAGACGCATACAAGAAGTCATTGGCATTCTGAGCCACGTTAATCTTCAATCCGGCAGGCAAGCTTTCTTCAGCCTTGCTGATTACATCCAGCAAGTTGTTGATTGTTTCTGTCGCATTGGTTCCTGCCATCTGGAATACGATACAAGTTACAGCCTTATGACCGTTTACTGTATTATTAAAGGTATAAGCCAGACGTCCCAATTCGATACGGGCTACATCTCCCAAACGGAGCACTTCACCGTTAGGCAGAGCCTTCACTACAATATCTTCAAATTCTTCAGTCTGCTGTAAACGACCTTTGTAACGAATGGTGTACTGGAAAGTCTGATTACCACGTTCACCAAACTGTCCAGGTGCAGCTTCAATATTCTGTTCTGCCAATACACCTGAGATATCAGACGGAACCAAATTGTACTGCGCCATCACATCCGGCTTCAACCAAATACGCATAGAGTAGTCCTGCCCCATCACGTTGGCATCACCCACACCTTTTACACGCTGAACTTCCGGAATCAAGTTAATCTTGGCATAGTTTTCAATAAACTCAATGTTATACTTATCTTCTGCATCATACAAAGAGAAAATCAACAACATAGAGTTCTGACGTTTCTGTGTGGTCACACCCACCTTGGTAACTTCTGCCGGCAACAGACCTTGTGCCATAGACACACGGTTCTGTACGTTGACCGCAGCCATATCCGGGTCAGTACCCTGGTTAAAATAAATGCTGATATCAGCTGAACCATTGTTTGAGGCACTAGACTGAATGTACATCATGTTTTCTACACCGTTAATCTGGTCTTCCAGCGGAGCAATCACTGAGTTCAACACAGTCTGTGCATTCGCACCTGTATAAGTTGCTCTTACCGATACGGTAGGAGGTGCAATGTCCGGATATTGTGTAACCGGCAGGGTGGCCAAACCAATCACACCCAGAATTACTATCAAAATAGAAATTACGGTTGACAGTACCGGACGGTTAATAAATTTATCTAGTTTCATTCCTTAAATACCATTTATAATTACAGTCCCGAGGGTTTCATCAAGTCACATTCCCCCAGCACCATAAGAATCATTTTTATTATTTAAAAGCTGTCTGAATGTTACCATCCCGCTGGTCTTGTAACGCTTTCTGGAATTTAGCATCTTTTTCAGCTAATGTAATCGGAGTAATCTTCTGTCCGTCTTTCAGAGTCTGTACTCCTTCCACTACAATCTTGTCACCCGGTTTCAGTCCACCTGTCACGATGTAATGTTTACCATCATTCAAGTTAGAGATTTGTACTTCTGTATGTTTGATGGTATTGTCAGACTGCAATACATATACAAACTTCTTGTCCTGGATTTCCTGAGTAGCAGTCTGAGGAATCAAGATAATGTCGCTCATAGTGTATGGGAATACCACGTTGGCCATACCTCCACTACGAAGGATATTCTGCTTGTTCGGGAAAATCGCACGCATACTTACAGAACCTGTAGTCTGGTCGATTACACCACTTACGGCATCAATCTTACCTTCTTCTGAATACATTGTTCCATCAGACAACTGCAATTTGACAGCAGGCATCTTTTCCAACTGTTCCTTCAATGTACCACCGGCTTTAGTCAAAGCAAGCAACTGTTTTTCAGTCATTGAGAAATATACGTACATATCTCCAATCTGAGAAACGGTAGTCAACGGTTCAACAACAGAAGGACTAACCAATGCACCTACACGATACGGGAAAGTACCAATAACTCCGTCTGAAGGACTGGTTACAGTACAGAAGCCCAAATTCTGTTTTGCAGCCGCATAAGAAGCTTCAGCCTGAGCCAGGCTTGCCTTAGCAGAAAGCAGGTTATTTACAGCTGTCTGGTATTCAAAATCACTGATGATTTTCTGCTCATGCAGCATCTTTTGTTTGCTTCAGTTTGATGTAACAGTTTCCAGGTTAGCTTTTTGCTGAGCTACGCTTGCTTTAGCCTGATCGTATGCAGCCTTATACTGTGTCGGATCAATCTGGAACAAAGCCTGTCCCTTACGGACCGTAGCACCTTCATCCACACACAATTTTACAATAAAGCCTGATACTTGCGGACGAATTTCAATATCCTGTAAACCTTTGATTGTGGCGGGATACTGGGTCGTCTGATTGCTGGATACAGCTACAAGTGTCTCAACCGCAAATTCATCATCACCCATTTTCATACCCCCCTGACCGCCTCCACATGCAGTCAGCACCGAAAGAGTCAATGCATAGAATGCCACTCGGCTAGAAGAAAAACTTCTGTTTCTTTTTGTGCTCATACTTATATTCATATATAAAATTTGGTTTTTACTCTCTCTAATCCTATTTTATAAAGCTTTCCTCTGAAAACTTTACACCCTTCTTTAGTTTTTTATCGTGCAAATATAGAAAAAAAATCAAGGCCCGGAAAGTGGCTTTAACTAAGAATAACCATAATGCCCTAATATCATTACATATAGCCAATATTATCAGACCAATCGACAAAAACTATCGACAAAAAATCTTCAATACTCCCAAATACCTCAGTTCATTTTATAGTTTTTTTCAGAAAAAACAGTCCATTTGTTATTTTATTCCTACATTTGCGCGATACATTATTCTTTGAAACAACTAAAAAACGAAAGAAATAATGACAAAAATAACGAAAAGAAAGCAGCCTTGCTCTATCACTCACAAGGCAAACCGGGGAAAATAGAAGTAGTCCCCACCAAACCTTATCAAACTCAACGAGATTTATCATTGGCTTATTCACCGGGAGTAGCAGAACCGTGTCTGGAAATCCAAAAGAATCCGGATACTGCATACGACTATACCGACAAAGGTAATCTGGTAGCCGTTATCTCCAACGGAACAGCCGTATTGGGCTTGGGAGATATCGGTGCCATGAGCGGGAAACCCGTAATGGAAGGAAAGGGACTGCTGTTTAAAATTTATGCCGGAATCGACGTATTCGATATTGAAGTAAATGAAAAAGACCCGGATAAATTTATCGAAGCGGTAAAAGCCATTGCTCCTACTTTCGGAGGTATCAACCTGGAAGACATCAAAGCTCCTGAATGCTTCAAAATAGAACAGAGACTGAAGGAAGAACTGGACATTCCGGTAATGCACGACGACCAGCACGGTACAGCCATCATCTCCAGTGCCGGATTGCTGAATGCGCTGGAAGTAGCCGGAAAGAAAATTGAAGAGGTAAAAATAGTAGTCAACGGTGCCGGTGCATCTGCCGTATCTTGCACTAAATTATATGTAGCTCTCGGTGCACGCCTGGAAAACATTGTTATGCTCGACAGTAAAGGGGTGATTTCTAAAGACCGTACAGACCTGAACGAACAGAAAAGATACTTTGCGACCGACCGTACTGACATCCACACACTGGCAGAAGCCATCAAGGGAGCCGATGTATTCCTCGGCCTTTCCAGAGGTAACGTGCTGAGTCAGGATATGGTACGCAGCATGGCTTCTCATCCTATCGTATTTGCTTTTGGCCAACCCGACTCCGGAAATTTCATACGAAGATGCCATGGCTTCTCGCCCGGACGTATTGATGTCAACCGGACGTTCTGACTATCCGAACCAGATAAACAATGTCATCGGATTCCCTTATATCTTCCCGTGGTGCACTTGATACGCGTGCCACTGCCATCAACGAAGAGATGAAGCTGGCAGCCGTACATGCCATTGCCGACCTGGCTAAGAAACCTGTACCCGACGTGTCAACGAAGCTTACCATGTGAACAACCTGACTTTCGGACCTGAATACTTTATTCCGAAACCGGTCGATCCACGTTTGATTACCGAAGTATCTATGGCCGTAGCTAAGGCTGCCATGGAATCAGGTGTAGCCCGCAAACAGATTACCGACTGGGATGAATACAAGAATCACTTGAGAGAACTGATGGGACAGGAAAACAAGCTGACCCGCCAGTTGTATGAAACCGCCCGCCGTAATCCACAGCGTGTAGTATTTGCCGAAGGTATTCACCCGAACATGCTGAAAGCAGCAGTAGAAGCTAAAGCAGAAGGTATCTGTCATCCGATTCTTTTGGGTAACGAAGAACGCATCGAAAAATTAGCCAAGGAACTTGACCTGAGCCTGGAGGGCATTGAAATTGTCAACCTGCGCCACGACCGCGAATCAGAACGTCGCGAACGTTATGCACGCATCCTCTGCGAAAAAACGTGCCCGCGAAGGAGCCAACTTCCAGGAAGCAAACGACAAGATGTTCGAACGCAACTACTTTGGTATGATGATGGTGGAAACCGGCGAAGCAGATGCCTTTGTAACCGGATTGTACACCAAGTACTCCAACACGATCAAGGTTGCCAAGGAAGTTATCGGCATCCAGCCGGGATACAAGCATTTCGGTACCATGCATATTCTGAATTCCAAGAAAGGAACTTATTTCATTGCCGATACATTAATTAACCGTCACCCGGACACCGATACCTTGATAGACATTGCCAAACTGTCGGCCAAGGCTGTACGTTTCTTCAACCAGGAACCGGTAATGGCCATGCTGTCTTACTCCAACTTTGGTTCCGATGCAGAAGGAAGTCCGGCAAAGGTACACGAAGCCATCAACCAGCTGCATCAGGAATACCCTGATTTGGCTATTGACGGTGAAATGCAAGTGAAATTCGCCTTGAACAATGCCCTTCGCGATGAGAAATATCCTTTCACACGCTTAAAAGGAAAAGAAGTAAACACATTGGTATTCCCTAACCTGAGCTCAGCCAATGCAACCTACCAGCTCATCCAAAGCATGAGTGAGACCGAAGTGATTGGCCCGATTCAGATGGGATTGAACAAACCTATTCACTTCACCGACATTGAAAGCTCTGTACGCGATATTGTCAATATCACAGCTATCGCCTGCATTGATGCCATTGTCGACAAGAAGAAAAAAGCACAATAAACATTACTGATTTATTTTACCTTACACGGAGGAGTAGCCGCAAGCCAAAACATTCACCCTTGCCACCGTTCCTCCGTGTATTATTTTCTAAAAACCATGAGAAAACCACTCAATCATACACAATGTGTCGTACTTACTTTATGCTGGGCCGCACTTTGCTTTTTAGTACTCACCTCTACTCCCAAAATTGACGGTCCGCTTGTCATTATGATTCTCATATCAGGAGCTTTTGGTGTTTATCCCTGTAATTAAATCTCTTAAAAGCAGAAACAAATAAACACGAATAAATAGATAAAAAGGGATTTTTGACGCTTTTTTCTCACTTTTCTTGATTTTATTGTTGCATAAATAAAATTTTTTATATATATTTTGGCACATCAAACAAAAAGAAACATATTACTGTGATTTTTCAAAACCAATAAATAAGACAGATAATCTTTTTTTAATTATGAATGCAGCTAAAGTTCTGGAAGATCTGAAAAGAAGATTCCCCAATGAACCTGAGTATCATCAGGCAGTAGAAGAAGTGTTAGGAACTATCGAAGAGGAATACAACAAACACCCTGAATTCGACAAAGTAAACTTGATTGAACGTCTGTGTATTCCAGATCGCGTATACCAGTTCCGCGTCACTTGGATGGACGACAAAGGTAACATCCAGACCAACATGGGTTACCGTGTACAACACAACAACGCTATCGGCCCGTACAAAGGCGGTATCCGTTTCCACAGCTCTGTAAACCTGGGAATTTTGAAGTTCCTGGCATTCGAACAGACCTTCAAGAACTCACTGACTACTCTTCCGATGGGTGGTGGTAAAGGTGGATCTGACTTCTCTCCACGCGGTAAGTCAAATGCAGAAGTAATGCGTTTCTGCCAGGCATTCATGCTGGAATTGTGGCGCCACATCGGTCCTGAAACTGACGTTCCTGCCGGTGATATAGGTGTAGGCGGCCGTGAAGTAGGTTACATGTTCGGTATGTACAAAAAACTGACTCGTGAATTCAGCGGTGTATTGACCGGTAAAGGCCGTGAATTTGGTGGTTCACTTATTCGTCCGGAAGCTACAGGTTACGGTAACATCTATTTCTTGCTGGAAATGCTGAAAACCCGTAACATTGACATCAAGGGTAAGACTTGCTTGGTATCTGGTTCAGGAAACGTAGCACAGTATACTGTAGAAAAACTGATTCAGTTGGGTGCAAAAGTAGTTACCATGTCCGACTCTGACGGTTACATCTATGATCCGGATGGTATCGACCGCGAGAAACTGGATTACATCATGGAACTGAAGAACCTCTATCGCGGACGTATCCGTGAATATGCAGAAAAATACGGTTGCAAGTATGTAGCAGGTGCTCGTCCATGGAATGAAAAAGCAGACATCGCTCTTCCTTCTGCCACTCAGAATGAAATCAACGGTGACGATGCTAAAGCACTGGTAGCAAACGGCGTATTTGCTGTATCAGAAGGAGCTAACATGCCTTCTACTCCAGAAGCAATCCGCGTATTCCAGGATGCGAAGATTCTTTACGCTCCGGGTAAGGCAGCCAATGCAGGTGGTGTATCTGTATCAGGTCTGGAAATGACTCAGAACTCTATCAAGCTGAGCTGGAGCCAGGAAGAAGTAGACGAAAAACTGAAGAGCATCATGAAGAACATCCACGAAGCTTGCGTGAAATACGGTACAGAACCCGATGGTTATATTAACTATGTGAAGGGTGCTAACGTAGCCGGATTCATGAAAGTAGCTAACGCTATGATGGCTCAAGGAATCGTATAAAAACTTTAATTCTTAATTTATAAATCCGGGTGGGACTTGAACTTTCAAGTTTCACCCGTTTTGCTTTAAAGAATGACTCCCAATAAGAAGTACCTTTATCCAACAGCACTAAATCCATAATTTTTATCTTCAAGTCTTCATTATAAACCCACTTCATATAAGTAAACAATGCTCCGCTTGAAGCATCCTGTTCATACACAAACCCTTGATAAATCTCACTATGCTTTGAATCCGGATAAGCCGAAGGAATCGAAAATTCCGGGTCCAGACGACGTTTGTATTCCAAATAACGTTCTACATAACTACGGTTCGCATTCAGCCACCAATAAATCAGAAGATAAAAAATCCTTCTCTGACGACTGGTTCTGATTCACCCGATGCACATACCAGCAGGTGCCCTCCCACAGCTCAATCTGAGTAACAGAAGGCCAGACCGCATAAAAATGAGAAGTTTCCTCCCTGTCTTTCCAATATAAAGAAGAAGTCCACCGTTTTCCTTCGCAAAGTAGCAGCGTTTTATCCTGAAGCTTATCCAGCTGCGCTTCATACACTCGCAAGGCCACCTCGTCTCCCGCCTGAAAGTCTCCACTCCCGTCTTTCTGTATCGCCACACGCGACTGTCCCACCACAGAAACTCTAAAATCTATATTTTTCCAAAGAAGACCGGTCGAAATTCTCATCCGAAGAACAAGCTACAGTACATAATAAAACAGTGAATAGAAGTAGATTGCGTATAATAAAATTCATGGTAAACTAAGTTTATCATTATCTATTACTAACAAATAGAATGATAGACTTGTTTACCATGAACTTATATTTCGGATGACTAAC
>ENA-OPYV01000293-OPYV01000293.1-human-gut-metagenome-genome-assembly--contig:-NODE-293-length-15171-cov-3.282903_pt1 | contig 15171 bp, 15 predicted proteins | sample MGYA00242474_ERZ504485 | MGnify/ENA primary metagenome ERZ504485 (study PRJEB26092, sample SAMD00036263) | human gut metagenome | host: Homo sapiens | study: EMG produced TPA metagenomics assembly of...
GAAATCCCAAACCTCGACCATACAGTCCCGATGACCCCATGCAGGTGCTTTTTGCGCATGCACGGGGTGTAAGCGTCGAGCGGCGTGCCGCCCGCGCATGCGTATACATATCCAGAAGCCCCCGGACGCCGCACGCGCGGCCGCGTCCGGAGGAATAATGATGGGGAGCACCATTGAATTATCTGAGTGAGATGCTCAAATTGCCAGTCTTGGACGTCGACGGCGAAAAGCTCGGCGTGGTCAACGATTTTGGCATTGCAACCGGCGAAGTTTTTCCGCACGTGACGTCGCTCGCGTTCCGCGGTCCCGGCAAGACGCCGTTCATGATCAGCTGGCGCAAATGGGTCGACCGCATCGACGAGACGGGCGTGTATCTCAATACGTCTGCCACCAATATTCGCTTCTCGTACCTGCAGCCGACCGAGCTCCTGCTGGCGCGCGACGTTCTCAATAAGCAGATCGTCGACACGCAGGGCATGAAGGTCGTGCGCGTCAACGACATCAAGTTTTCCATGTCGGGCGAAAATCAGCTGCGCCTGCTGGGTGCCGAGGTCGGCGCCCGCGGTCTGCTGCGTGCAATCAGCCCCGCGCTCGAGCACGTCGTCGAGGGCTTTATGAAGCACCTGGGCAAGCCGCTCAGCGAGGACATTATCGCCTGGTCCTACATGGACCTGCTCGACCGCTCGACCAAGAACATTCAACTCTCGGTGTCGCACAAGACGCTCGGCGAGCTGCACCCTGCCGACATCGCCGACATTATCGAGCAGCTCGACCCGCGCTTGCGTGCGCAGGTGTTTGCGCAGCTCGATACTGCCCAGGCCGCCGAGGCCATCTCGGAGTTCGATGACGACGAGCTTATGACCGAGATGCTCGAGGGCCTGTCCGACACCGACGCATCGTCGATGCTGGCCATGATGGACCCGGACGACGCTGCCGACCTGATCGACGAGCTTGATTACGAGAAGGCCGAGAAACTCCTGCGCCTGATGGGCGTCAAGGAGGAGAAGGCGATTCGTAACCTGCTGGGGTATGAGGACAACACCGCCGGCCGCATCATGACCTCGGAGTTTGTCTCCCTGCCCGCTACGGCAACGGTCGGTGACGCCATCGAGGCGATTCGCGAGCTCGACGAGGACTTCGAGAGCGTCTATTACGTCTATACCGAGGATCCGAGTGGCATGCTGACCGGCGTGCTTTCGCTGCGCACGCTGATCGTAGCCGACCGCGACGCCACGCTGGGTCAGTTGGCCTATCGCGACCTGGTCTATGTGTCGCCCGACGAGGACCAGGAAGACGTGACGGACGAGATGACCAAGTACGACCTGGTTGCCATCCCTGTCTGCGACGAGAACCGTCATATCCTTGGTATCGTGACCTTCGACGACGCCATGGACGTTATCGCCGAGGAGCATCAGGAGGACCTGCAGATCGCCGGTGTCGGCTCGGGCGATAGCGCGTCGGACGACTCGACGAACGTGCTCAGCTGGTTCGTGCATCGCCAGTACTGGGTTGTTGTATGGGGCATCGCGTCGTGCATCATGGCGACCGTGCTGGGAACGGCGCTCGGCTCCGCGCATCTGGTGGTGTTCCCCATGTGCGCCATGCCGCTCGTGCTGCTGGCGGCCTCGCGCATGGTGTCGTTCGTCAAGAACTGCTTCCTGGAGTATGACGGTCACGACGACGAGCCCAAGCCGTATCTGGGATTCTTCTTCCAGAGCACGGGCATGGGCCTGATTCTGTCACTCGTGACCTACCTGTGCGCCCAGCTGGTGCGCACCGCTGCATTCCCCGATGCCTCTATGTTTGAGGAGCAGCTCTTTACCGGCTGCTTTAACATTGCCGCCATCATTTGCCTGGTTGGCAACATGAGTGCTGTGATTTACCTGATGGTGCTGTTCTGGCGTGACGAGCATGACCTCAACACGTCGGGCACCGCCATGAACGTTATTGCCGTCATGATCTCGTGTGTGGCGTATTGCATCGCCGCGGTGCTGCTCGCCATGTCAGTCATGGGCTAGGTGGTCGCGTGCAAAATACCAAGCAAAAGTCGGGCACCAAGCAAAAGCTGACCATCGCGGCCATCTTTGGCGCTATGGGTCCCGGTCTGCTGGCGGCGCTTTCGGGCAATGACGCCGGCGGCATTGCAACGTATTCCAGTGCGGGTGCCAGCTATGGCTACAAGATGCTCTGGATGCTTCCCGTCATGACTGTGCTGCTCATCGTGACGCAGGAGACCGCGGCGCGTTGCGGCTGCGTGACGGGCAAGGGCCTGGCATCGCTCATTCGCGAGCGCTTTGGCGTGCGCAAGAGTGTACTTGCTATGGCGGCGCTGTTGATCGCCAACACGGCTGTGACCATTTCGGAGTTTGCGGGTATTGCGAGCGGCCTTGCCCTCTTTGGCGTGCCGGCGAGCATCTCGGTGCCGTTGGTGGCGCTGCTGGTGTGGATGCTTACCATGTCGGGGAGTTTCCAGCGCATCGAGAAGATTCTGCTGCTGGTGAGCTGCGTGTTCGTGACCTATATTGTCGCCGCGTTTTATGGCTGGCCCCAACTGGGGTGAGGTCGCGGTCGACCTGGTCGTGCCCAACATTCAAAATGACCCCAGCTACGTGTCGCTCGTGGTCGCAACGATCGGTACCACCATCGCGCCGTGGATGATTTTCTTGGCGCAGAACAACGTGGTCGATAAGAACGCGGGCGAGGACGATATCGTGCTGCAGCGCATCGATACCGTGAGCGGCTCGCTTGCTGCCGATATCATTGCCGGCTTTATTATCATCACGACCGGCACGGTGTTGTTCCCGGCGGGTATTCAGATTAGCGATGCTGCCGATGCTGCCCGCGCGCTGGAGCCTATTGCGGGTCAGTGGTCTACGGTACTGTTTGCCTCGGGCCTGGTCGCGGCGAGCTTCTTGGCTGCCTGCGTGCTGCCGGGCGTACGTCGAGCGCTATCTGCGAGGCATTTGGCTGGGAGCGCGGTGCCGACCGCAGCTGGGACGAGGCCCCGGTCTATCGCGGCATCATTATTGCCATCATTGGCATCTCTGCCGTGCTGGTGCTCATGCCCGGCGTCGATCTGTTCCAGATCATGATGACCTCGCAGGTCATCAATGGCGTGCTACTGCCCGTGGTTCTGGTGTTCCAGGTGGTTATCGCTGCCGACCGTCACATTATGGGCGCCAACCGCAATGGCCGCGTGTGGAATGTGCTCACTTGGGCGACTATCGGTGTGATTACGGTGCTGACGGTCGTCATGTTTGTTCTGCAGGCGATGGGTTACAGCGCTTAGCGCCTCTTTTGGACTCCAAACAGGCCGCAGCGATGGACTGCGGCCTGTTTTTTGCCCGCTATAGGGCGTTAGTTATATGGCAGTGGACAAAAATGCCAAATATGAGTACTGTTGCCTTGCCGATAGCATTTACGACCAAGAAAATAATGAACATAGTTAAGAATCTGTTTATTAAAAGCGGGTCTCCAAGTCCTAAGCCGGCCATTCTGGTCAACTGGAAGGGTCGTGCGCTACCGCATGAGCGCCATTTTGGGTGGTTTTGCCTGCTACTAAAATGGTAACAGTACTCATATTTGCCACTTTTTGTCCACGACCTCTTGGAGTCGGCTCGAAAAGAGTGATTTTGGGTTGTTTGCTGCGGGTGTGGGCTTGGAAACAACGTCCGGGGTGGCGAGGCGCCCAGAATTCGGTCGCAAGGAGGGCGTTCCTCGGCTGTGTCGGGAGTGTCCCTGGGTGCCGGCATATAAGGAACGTCCCTAACTGCCGGAGGGGGTGCCTGCCGTGGCAGGCACCCCCTCCGGATGTGGGAAGTTTGCGCTGCGGGTTACTTGTCGGTGCCCAGCTTGTGCGGCTTGAGAGCGAGCGCATTGACGAGCGCGTCGGTGGCAGACTTGACGGCTGCCGGCTGCGGATCGTTGACGTGATCTTCGGGGTGCACGGGCAGGTCCTTCTTGACGGCATCGTGGATCAAGTTGAGGTACTCAGTCACGCCAGCGGTCGATAGGTGCGTGCCATCGCCATCGAACAGGTCGTTGCGGTTGGCGCTGTATCCGTACCAGTCGATAACGCGCACGTTCTTGTAGCGCGTAGCGGCGTTGGCGATGGCCTGGTTGGTAGAGCCAACCCACGGCTGCGGGCTGCGTGTGTTCACAAACACCACAATACGCTTATCTCCTGCATCGGCCATGATGGCGTCGATCTGATCGTCGGTTACCAAGCCGTTGGTGCCCAGCGCAAAGACCACGATCTTGCCGGCAAGGTTCTGTTGGAGATAGCCCTCAAATGTCGCGCGGCCCGCATCAAACTGGCGGCCCTTTTCGGCATCGATATGGCTGTGCGGGAACACGCCGTCAAAGGTGTCCACGGCACGCAGCGACACGGAGTCACCGATCATCAGCAGGTCGTAGGATCCATCGGGGAAGCCGTCGTTGTCCTTGTCGGTGTCGTCGGCCGCCTGCTGGTCGGTGGGCGCGGTGTTCTTGGCTTCCTTGTTGAGGACTTCGGCGCCCTCGCCGCTCAGTGCGGAGGTCTCCGGCACAAAGATCAGGCCGCCCAGTGCAACGACCAACACGACAGCGCAGGTTGCGCAGACAGGGACGTGCGCGCGTGCCCAGTTGGCGGGCGTGGCGGTGCCGTCGCGGAACTCGGATACGGTGCGCTCAAAGGCGCCCTTTCTAAACGGCGTTTCGATAAAGCGATATGAGCATTCGGCCACGGTGACCACCAACAGCACCTGCAAAATGTACTGCCACCACGGTGTATCGTTGATGTTGGCGACCGGGTTCATGAGCAACAGCAGGGGATAGTGCCACAGGTAGATGCTGTACGAGCGCTTGCCAACCCACACGAGCGGCTCGGCGGACAGCGCGCGGGCAACCATTCCCTGGGGCTGCACGCAGGCCGCGATGACCATGAGCGTGAGGACCGAGCACAGCAGCGTGCCGCCGCGATACTGGAACGCGGTGTAGCCGTTGGTGAGCGCGACCATGGCGGCAAGGCCAACCAGACCCACGACGCCCAACACATCGATGGATGTGGGCGAGGACCAAAAGCGCACGAGGGCGCTCGGCTGTGCCGGGGCGGTCTCGGCTGATTCGTCGGCCTTCTCGCTAGGTTTGCCCTCGGCGTTCTTGTCGTGCTTGGCGGCGCCAGCCAGGCGATTGAGCCCCAAACGATGAGCGAGACGCACTGGCGCCAGGTCGCGATCGGGGATAAAGGCCATCCAGGCACCCAGCAGTAGCGAGAACACGCGGGTGTCGGTGCCGTAGTACACGCGGCTGGGGTCGGCGGCAGGGTTGTAAAGCACCATCATGGCGAGGGCAGATACCGCGGCAAGGGCCAGAACCAAGCGGCGCGTGTTGGGCTTGCTCATGTGCATGGATACCATAGCGAGCAGCAGCGGGGGCCAAACCAGGTAGAACTGTTCCTCGATGGCGAGCGACCAAAAAGTGCGTAAGCGGCGAGGGATCGCCCAGGGCATTGAAGTACGAGACGTTTTGGGCAATCTGCCACCAGTTGTTGAAGAACAGCAGCGACGGCAGGATGTCAGGGCGCATCTTGGTGAGCATCACGTGGTTAAAGATGGTGCACAGCGCGCAGGTCACGAACACTACCGTTACCACGGCGGGGACCAGGCGACGGATGCGACGAATCCAGAAGCTCTTAAGGTCGATACGGCCGGTCTTAGCGACTTCGTTGAGCAGCAAGCGCGTGATCAGATAGCCCGAAAGCACAAAGAAGATCGTGACGCCAAGCAGGCCGCCCTGAGCCCACGTGAGGTTGAGGTGATAGAGCACCACCGCGACGACGGCAAGCGTGCGCAGACCGTCGAGCGCAGGGATGTAGCGGGACTGGGGCGAGCAGGCGTCTGCTCCGCGGCGGGAGTGTTGGCGCGGCCCGCGTTGTTGGCAGAAGCGCGATGGGGGCTCGCGGTGCGTCGCGGCTCGTTGGCACGGCGCTCGCCCTTCACGCGTTCGTGCGGCGCCGGCTCGTTGCCCGTGCGGCGTCGACCGCGCGAGCCCGATTGCGAGAATTGTTCCATAAAACATCATCCAATGACGAGAATAATCAGCACGTATTCATTGTAGCTGCCTGCCCCTGTGAATGCTTGCTGCTGGCGCAAGCTCAAGCGCGCGTCCACATCAAAGTGGACTAAAGTTATAGGGGGTGCGAGAGTGCACAATCGTTGGTCGACGGTGGGCGCAAAGCCTGAAGACGAGGAGGTTTCCATGGCGGATCACAGCATCGTTGCGGTGTTCGGCAGCATGAACATGGACCTTTCGGTGGCGTGCGAGCGCATGCCGCGCGCGGGCGAGACCGTCGGTGGCAGCGGTTTTATCACCAACGCCGGCGGTAAGGGAGCCAATCAGGCCGTTGCCGCTGCGCGCATGGGTGCGCGCACGTGCATGATTGGCGCTGTTGGGCGCGATACCTTTGGCGATGCGCTTGTGGCAGGGCTCCAGGATGCCGGCGTGGGCGTTGAGTTTGTGGCGCGTCGCGATGACGTGGAGACCGGTACCGCGACTATCATTCGCTGTGAGAGCGACAACCGCATCGTGCTGTCGCCGGGCACCAACCATGCGCTTGCGGGCGAGGACGTTGCCCGCGCACTGAGGCGCTTGGTGGCCGACGAGCTCGACGGCGATGCCAGCGAGATTGCCCCGGCTGCCGGAAGCGTCTTTATTGCCCAGGGCGAATGTGACCTTGCAGCAACGGCCGCGGCGCTTTCTTGCGCTCACGAGCTGGGGTTCTATACGATCTTTAACCCGGCGCCCGCCTGCGACCTGCCGGCAGGAGCGTGGCCTGCGGTCGACCTGGTCTGCCCCAACGAGACCGAGTGCCAGGTGCTGACGGGCATTCTGCCCACAGATGATGCGAGCTGCGTCGCCGCGCTCAATGCGCTGCTCGATAAGGCGCCGGGGCTGCGGTCATCACGCTGGGCGGCGCCGGCTCGGTTACGCTCGGCGATGGCGGTGAGCCGCTGCGCATGCCGGCGCTTTCGAGCGTGGTGGTCGATACGACGGCCGCGGGCGATACATTTATTGGCGCGCTTGCTGCAGCTCGTCTGGAGGGCCTGCCGCTCTTTGAGTGCATGGCGGCGGGCGCTCGCGCCTCGGCGGTGACGGTGTCGCGCCTGGGCGCTCAGCAATCAATTCCCACGCGTACGGAAGTCGAGCACAAGTTTGGTTTAGACGGTTTGGATGTAGACGGAGAAGCGGAGTAGAACAATGGCAACCAAGAAGCTGATCCTTGATCTGGATATGGGTGTGGATGATGCGATGGCGCTCGCCTATGCCATCGCAAGCCCCGAGGTGGAGCTCGTCGGCATCACCACGTGCTTTGGTAACGTGCGCGTCGAGCAGTCGGCGCACAACTGCTTGGCGGTGCTCGACCTGTTGGGTCGTCCCGAGGTGCCGGTGTACCTGGGCGCCGATCGTCCCATGAAGGCGACCGAACCCTACACGCCGCCGGCGTCCACCACGCTTATCCACGGCAAGAACGGTATTGGCGGCGCAAGCGTGCCCGCCTCGCCGTACGAGCCAGTGGGCGCGACGTCGGCCGATGGCAATGCGGCGGTCGATTACCTGATTGATGCCGCGCGTACCTATGGTCCCGATCTGGTCTACGTTGCGACCGGCCCGCTCACCAATCTGGCGCTTGCCCTGGAGCGCGATGCGGCGGCGATGATGTCCATCGGCCGCGTGGTCGTGATGGGCGGTGCGCTTACCGTGCCCGGCAACGTGAGCGCGGGCGCCGAGGCCGAACATCGGCGGGCGACCCCGAGGCTGCCGACGCCGTGGTTCGCAGCTCGGGCCGCAAGCGTCACCATGGTGGGCTTGGATGTGACGCACCGCGTGGTGCTCACACGTCGCGACGTTGCCGGCTGGACGGGCTCGGGCACTATGGCTGGCTGCGCGTTTGCGAGCATGGTCGAGCACTATATCGGTTCGCACGAAATGAACGCGCCCTACCTGGGCGGCTGCGCGCTGCACGATCCGCTGGCGGTTGCCGTGGCGATTGATCCCACGCTCGTGGGTGCGCTCGGCTGCAATCTTCGTGTCGACCTGCTGGGCGAGTACCGCGGCCGCACTATCTGTGACGAGCACCGTCTGTCCGATCCGGATAAGAGCGCGCTCGTGGCGCTCACCGTGGACGCCCCGCGCTTCCTGTCCGAGTTCAAGGCCCGTATGGCCCGTGTCCTTGGCTAAGTTGTCTTTTTGGGACGGGGCTTTTTTGACTGGTATGATTGGTGCGACCATTCGAACCAGCTAAAAGAGCCCCGTCCCAATTTGACTATCGAGAGGATCTGCCATGGAGCGCATCGCGAGTTTTTCCGTTGACCATCTGCTGCTTGAGCCCGGCGTGTATGTGAGCCGCATCGACCGCGATCCGGCGACCGGCGCCGCCGTCACCACTTTTGACCTGCGCCTGACCACGCCCAATAAGGAGCCGGTTATGAACACGGCCGAATGCCACACCATCGAGCACTTGGGCGCGACGTTCCTTCGCAATCATGCCGAGTGGTCGAGCCGCATTGTCTACTTTGGTCCCATGGGCTGCCGTACGGGCTTTTACCTCGTCGTGTTTGGCGAGGTGACGAGCGAGGAGATTCTGCCGCTCGTGCGTGAGCTGTTCGAGTTTGTCGCTGGCTTTGAGGGCGATATCCCCGGTGCCGCTCCCGAGGAGTGCGGTAACTACCTGGACCAAAACCTTCCCATGGCAAACTGGCTCGCGCGCCGCTACCTCGACCGCGACTTGGCCGATATCGACGAGAATCACCTGCACTATCAGCAGGCGTAAGGCTGCTTGCAGGAATAACGTTTTGTGCCAGAAGCGCTCCCGCTCTTTGCGGAGCGCTTTTTTATGCCGAGTGCTCAAAACAGAACAAGATTGTTCTAGAATGTTCATACTGTCACACAAACGAACAGGAGCGAACATGCATATCTACTCTGTCTCTGATCCCGAGTTCAAGTCCTATGGCAACGTTTTGGGATAACGTTCCGTCCGAGCTTACGTCGCCCGTGCTCGAGGCACTTGCCTCCACGCCCATCCCCGAGGGCAGCAAGTATGTGGCCTCCGCGCCGAGCTCGAGGGTGTCATGGATGCCGATAAGCTGGGCTTTCTCATGTTTGGCGGTCGTCCCTTCCAGCTGGGCTGGTGCAACGGCCACAACACGCGTCTCAACTGCCTGGAGTACCACCGCGCGAGCGAGTTCAACCTGGCGCCCGCGACTTTATCCTGCTCGTGGCGCATCGCTGGGAGATCGAGGACGGCAAGCTCGATACCGCGTGCGTCAAGGCGTTCCGCGTGCCGGCCGGCACGCTTGTTGAGGTTTTCAACACCACGCTTCACTACACGCCCTGCATGGTCGACGACGGCGGCTTCCAGGTGATGGTGGCGCTGCCGCCGGCACCAACGGCCCGCGCCCCGAGGCTGCAGCCGACATGCCCACGGCTGGCGACAGCTACTGCTACTGGAAGGCCGACAAGTGGGTTCTCTGCCATGCTGACAGCCCCAAGGCTGCCGAGGGCGGCTACGTAGGTCTCATCGGCAAGAACCTCGACATCGCCGTGGACTAGCGCATCGCCCCAAACCACCACAAAGGTGCCTGTCCCCTTTGTGGTGGTTTGGGCGGGCGGATATCGGGAAGTGCCGGACGGGGGAGGCTGCCGGGCGCCTTGCCGTCTGCGGATTTTGGGACATGTGGCCCGCTTTTTGGGCCCACCTGTCGGTACACTAAAAGCACTATGGGTACCCGCGAGCGACATATCGGCCACGCGGCCGCCCGATCCGCACCCGTGGCGGATCCCAGGGGCGGCAGGCTCTTCGCCATGCCGCGATTCCTTGTTGGCATAACACATCAGGTGTACCGTCACCGCGTCTTTGCTATCGCCGGCGCCATCACCGCGCTGTTCCTCATGCTTTTGGCAGTCTTGCCGGCGCTGTTCGCCTTCGACCCCAAACTTTCTAACACCGTGCCCGCCTATAGCGAGGTGTCCGAAGAGGTCGTGGATGCGCTCGTCCATTCGAGCTCTCTGCCGTTGCTTGTCGCCGCAATTGTATTTTCGATCTGGGGCGTATCGGTCTATCTGCGCTGTTTGGACTATGTGTTGCGCCGCCGTCTTGTTGCCATCGCCACCATCTGCGCCCTGTGGATGATCGAGGTCATTCTCAAGTACAAGTCGTTCACGCCGTTCTATGCCACCGTGCTGTGGTACCTGTACTACGTGCCCATGACGCTCATTCCGCTGCTCTACCAGTTGTGTGGTCTGCGCCTTGCGGGCCTGGAGCAACACCGCCTGGGTCGCCGCTACTGCGCTGCGCTGTGGATTGTGGCCATCCTGCTTATCGGATTTGTGCTCACCAACGATTTTCACCAGCAGGTCTTCCGCTTTGACCGTACGAGCGACACCTGGAGCAACGACTACACGTACGGCTGGGGTTATTTCGCCGTCCTCGTGTGGACGGCCTTTGACTTCGTGGCCTTTTTTATCCTGGTTGGTCGGTCCTCGTCCTTTCGCATCCAACGTTTCTCGGGCACGGCGGCGCTCGTGCTGCTGGGCGGCGCGTTCTTTGCCATCTCATATGCGTTGCGTGTGCCCTGGGCATGGAGGCTCAACTTCTCGCTCATCTATTGCGTTTTGTGCGTGGCGGCGATGGAAATCTGTCTCGATTGCGGTGTCATTCCGTCATATCACGACATCGCCGGCATTTTCGACACCTTGCCGCTTGACCTCAAAGTTCTAACGCGCGACCTGCAGGAAGTCTATGCCACGCCAGTGTCAAAGCCAATGCCGGTAGGCGTGCGCGAGGAGTTGCGGACCCAGGCGCACGGCCGCGCCCATGCCTTTGCCGTGGCGTCCGATCCCGATGTAATGTACCGAGCCTTTCCGCTGCTGGGCGGATCGGCCCTGCTTGCCCAAGACGTGTCGGATCTCAACGAGCTTAACCGCGAACTGGCACACCGTCGCATGGAGCTGCAGCGTCAAAACGAGCTGCTCGCTGCCGACTACGACCTTAAGACGCACCTGGCAGATCAAGAGGCCGAGACCTTGCTGGTCCAAGACGTGGACCAGGCGCTTGCCCGCGCGCTCGAAGGGATGTACGACCTGCTGAGCTCGCTGCCGCCGTTGACCGATGAAGCGTCTTCGCACGAGCGTTACCGCATGCTGCAGCGCGCCAAGATGCTCGTCGCCTATTGCAAGCGCAAAGGGTCGCTCACGTTGGCACAGCACGGGGAGAGCGGTTTTGATCGCGACCGCATTCAGCTCATTGCCAACGAGCTCGCAAGCGACCTGCGCACCATCGATATCGATTGCGCTTCGATTATCGCCATACGCGCCCGATGCACGCCAGTACGGTAAGCGCCCTGTACGACTGCGTGTATGACTTTGCGTTTTTTGCCTACACCACCGACCATCCGGCGCTTATGTATCACTTGGGCGACCATGACCGATGCAGTGTCGAGCTGCGCGCCACGCTTTTTTCCAACGATGATGAAGATCTTTCGCAGACGCCCGCTGCGCAAGAGCTCGAAAGCGCTCTGCAAGGGCGCAACGTGGCATACCGCCTTGAGGGCGAGCCCGGCCAGCTGCGCATGATCGTCTTGATGCCGAGGGCGGGTGAGTGACGATGCAGATTTCGCTCATCCTTCCCCAAATCGTTGCGCTCGATGTTGTCTTTGCCCTGGCTGCGTGTCTGCAGACGATCCACGTCCCGCTCATTTCATCGCGCCGCTCGTCCTATAACCGTAAGGTGATTTGTGCCTACGAGGCGAGCCTTGTGCTTCACCTAGTTATTTCGGCGCTCATCTTGTTCGCGTCGTCTGGCTCGTATCTGGTGGCGCCGCTTGACGTTTGCGCCAGGGCAATGGGCGGAGCGCTGTGGCTCAATGCCGCAATCTTTGCCTACGGCGCGGTGCTTATGGCGCACTATCGTCGCCCCGTCATGCTGGCCGAGCTGCTGCTCGTTGCAGCCGCGACGCCGCCGGTGGTGTGCCTCATGGGCTCGGCGTGGACCGTGGTCCTTATTGCAGAGGGTGCGTTTTTCCTATTTCGCTCCATCGCGGCGCTTTTGATGGATGTCCGCAACCGTCAGGAAGACATTACCGCGTTCTCGACCATCGAAACCATCAACGTGATCCCTGTGGGCATCTTGTATCTGGACCCAAAGGGTCGCCCGCTGCTCATGAACCGCTGCATGCGCAAAAACCTGGTGGAGCTTCGCATGCCCACCGACCTGCGCGACATGAGCGGCACGTGGAGTGACCTTCGCAAGCTCAGCATGCAGACGCCCGAAAGCAGCGCAAATCGCGCCCATATTGACCTTGACCGCTTTGGCCACGACCGTGCCGTGGTCGAGATCTCTCCTTCTGAGATTCGTCTGTTCGTGCGCGACTCCGTTACGGTCTCGGGCCGTCCGTTCGAGCGCGTCGTCGGCTTGGACGTGACGGAATACGCACACGCCTACGACCGCTTGGCGCAAGCCAACCACCTGCTTGAGCTTGCGGGCAAAGAACTCCAGGCCCAGATTGAAGAAGTCAAAAAGGTTGCCGACAATGCGGCCTACCTGCGCATGCGTGCCCGCGTGCACGACGTGATCGGGCAGCGCCTGTCCATCCTCCATCGCTATTTGGAGGAGGGGCGCCTGGACGACGAGTCGCTCGAGCAGATCGACCCGTTGCTGCGCTCGATCGCCGCCGATCTGCGCAGTGGGCGGTGCCAGTGAGCCTGTGGAGCAGCTGGGTGATATCGTCCACGCCTTTGGCTTGGTGAGTGTGCAGATCGATATCGAGGGATCGCTTCCCGAGACGCACGCGTCGCCGCAGCGTTTTTGCAGATTGTCCGCGAGGCCTCGACCAACGCCACTAAGCATGCGCAGGCGCATCAGATCCATGTGCGCCTGTGGCAGGAGGGGACGGATGCTGACGCCATCGCGCGCATGACGATTTCTAACGACGGGTCCCCGGCCCCCTATCGTATCGCGAGGGAACGGGTATCCCAGGTATGAGGCATGTCGCGCAAGATCTGGGCGCTGCCTGGAAGTCCATGCCGCCCCGCTCTTTACGCTTGCGGTGTCCATCCCGCTCAACGCCAGCGCCACAGCTCAAAGGAGAAACTCATGATTCGCGTCCTTATAGTCGAAGACCAGGCTATCTTGCGCGAGAGCCTCGCGCGCTCCGTCGGTGACCAGCCCGACATGACCGTTGTCGCCGCGATCGCCGACGCCTCGGATGCCTTGGACGTTGTACTCAAGGAGCGTCCGGACATGATACTGATGGATGTGTGCACCGAGCACGATTCCAACGGCATCGTGGCGGCGGCGCGCATCAAAGAACGGCTGCCCGAGTGCCGCGTCATTATCATGACGGGTATGCCCGAGATCACCTTTGTGGACCAGGCTCGCGAGGCGGGCGTCGATAGCTTTGTGTACAAGACGTCGGTATCGACGAGCTGTTCGCCGTGATGCGTTCCACGTTGGCGGGCTACTGCACGTTTCCCAAGCCGCCCGAGAGCATTTTTTCGGGCACGGCGGCACTCGACGATGTCGAGCTGTCGATTTTGCGCCTTGCCTGCGAGGGCAAGAGCCGCCGCGAGATCGCGGCCGAGCTGTTTATGAGTGAGGGCACCATCAAGCGCCGCATTTCGGAGATCCTCAACAAGACCGGCTACGACAACATCATGCGCTTGGCCGTGCGCGCAGTAACGGAGGGCAGCATCGTTCCCAACATGGAGCGCTAGCGCTCGTTACGCATCGGCATAAAACGACGGGGCCGCGGGATCATTTCCTGCGGCCCCGCCTGGCAAGTGCGCGGATGTGTCCGCCAATCCGCGGCTATCGGTGTCCGCCGTTACGCGATGGTTGCGCTGTAGGAGGCGACGTCCTCGTAGGAATCGGTCAGGTAGGCGTCGATGCCGATGGTCGTGTTGACCAGGTCGTCAAGACTGTCAAGCTCGCCGCTCGAGAACGTGAATTCCTCGGTGGCGCTGGTGCCGGGCATCAGGTTAGCCGAGAACCAGGGTTCCTTCATGGTGCCGTTGACGTTGGTCTTGCCGGAAGGAGCGTAGAAGGTCAGGTCCTTGTCGCTCTTGTTGGTGATGTTGACGACAAAGCCGATGTCGCCCCAGTCGTCCTTGAACTTCTCGGTGATGGTGATGGTGCACAGATCGTCATCGGCGACGGTGACGGCGGGGGAGATTTCGACACTCTGGACGTCGTCGTCTTCGACGGCCTCATCGATCTCCTCTTCCTTCTCGGCCGCCTCGCGATCCTTCTTCACCGTACCGGACAGGTCCTTGTCGGACTTGGTAAAGACATGATTGCCGTCATCTTCTTCGAGGATGAGTTTGCCGTCCTTGAGCTTCATGTCGTGCGACTCATCTTCGGCGGTGATGGTTACGGTGGTGGCGTCCTTTTGCCTCCCATTTAAGGTCGACGACTTCAAGGAACAGGTCGAGGGCGCCTGTACCGTCCTCATCGAGAATCAGGACGCAGTGGACACCCCAATCCTCGAGCATCTTCATGTACTCATCGGTCAGCTCTTCGCCATCCACGGGTTCCACCCGAGAGTTCCCAGCTGCCGACGAAGTTGGCCTTGGGGTCTTTGCCGCCGCCGCTGCAGCCCGTCAGGGCAAAGGCGAGCGCCAGGACGCATGTCAGGAATGCGAGTACGGGATTTTTTGAACGTTGTCTTCATGGTGTCCTCCTTTATCGAACGAAACCCATAGAAGCAAATGCGGGGTGGCGGACCCCCGCCAATTACCAGATAGAGGGGCTAGGGCCGGGGCGTTCCGCAGTTGCTGCAGAACTTGCCGCCGTTTTCGCTACCGCAGTTGGGGCAGAACCACTTTGCCGGTGCCGGGGCGGGTGCGGGACTCTGCGCCCTGCTGCCTGCGGGCTGGCTGATGCCTGCCCTCAAAGAGGACGACCCGCCCGGGCGACGAGCGGCCGCGCCTCTCTGCCGCCGCGACCCGGCTGGAAGCGGTGGCGAAAGCCTCTCCTCGCTGGCGGAGACGGTGAACGAGGTGTACGACGCTTTTCCACGCCGGTGCGAGAGTTTCCGCTGGGTCATCGACAACATCCACGACGGCCTTTGCGCCAACTGCGGACGGCGGGAAGTCTGCTGGAAAGCAGGAGCACGCCTCCACGCTGGAAGGAATGGA
>ENA-OPYV01000294-OPYV01000294.1-human-gut-metagenome-genome-assembly--contig:-NODE-294-length-15136-cov-1.640549_pt1 | contig 15136 bp, 19 predicted proteins | sample MGYA00242474_ERZ504485 | MGnify/ENA primary metagenome ERZ504485 (study PRJEB26092, sample SAMD00036263) | human gut metagenome | host: Homo sapiens | study: EMG produced TPA metagenomics assembly of...
ATGGGCTACTCCCCTCAGTCTCACCTCCGTTCGACAGCTCCCCTCACAGAGGGGAGCCAAGAATGGTTCGCGAGCAATTCCTTGACGGCGGCGATGACGGACTGCAGACTCTTCTTCGCGTCACCGAAACAGCATCTGGGTGTTGTTCTTCGAAGTAGAGCTCGTTCTGGATGCCGGCGTAGCCCATACCGCGGCCGCGCTTCATGACCACGACGTTCTGGGACTTGTCGACGTCGAGAATCGGCATGCCGGAGACCGGGGTGCCGGGACGGCGAGCAGCCGGGTTGGTCACATCGTTGGCGCCGACGACCAGAGCCACGTTGGCCTGCGGGAACTGCGGGTTGATCTCATCGAGATCCACGAGCTCCTCGTAGGGCACGTTGGCCTCGGCCAGCAGCACGTTCATGTGGCCAGGCATACGGCCTGCGACCGGGTGGATGGCGTAGGAGACTTCCACGCCGTGGCCCTTGAGCAGTTCGCCGAGGTCGGCGAGCTCGCGCTGGGCCTGAGCCTGAGCCAGACCGAAGCCGGGCACGAAGATGACCTTCTGCGCGTAGACGAGCTGAACGGCCAGATCGTCCGGCGTGGTCTCCTTCATGGTGCCTTCCGGACCGTCGCCAGCAGCGGCGGCGCAGCACCACCGCCGAAGCCACCGGCCAAGACGGAGAGCAGCGGGCGGTTCATGGCCTGAGCCATGAGGATGGACAGGGTCACACCTGCGGAACCGACGGAGTGCGCCGGCCACGATCAGGGCAACGTTGTCAATGCCAGACCGGACATAGCCACAGCCGTACCGGTGCAGGCGTGAGCACGGAGACACCACCGGCATATCGGCGGCCGCCGATCGGAATCACGAAGACCAAGCCGTAGCACAGGGCGAACACGGTGGTCAGAATCGACCACAGCAGACGCTGTTCGGGCTGGACGCACAGCATGACCAGCGAGGCGACGGACAGCACGGCGAACAGAATGTTCCATACGCCCTTGCCCGGCAGGTTCAGCTTCTTGACCCACTTGATACCCTGCAGCTTGCCGGCAGCGATGAGCGAGCCGGTGAAGGTCACAGAACCGATGAGAATACCGAGACCAGCGGTGATGAGCACCACGATGTCCGGGGTGCCTTCCTTGGTCAGGATGTCGTTCAGGGCCACGAGTGCGGCGGCGCCACCACCCACGGTATTGAACACGGAGACCAGCTGCGGCATATCGGTCATCTTCACCTTCTTGGCGGAGACGACACCGGCCACGGCACCGATCAGGATGCCGACGACCAGCACCACCACGGCGACAATGTTCACGAAGCCCTTGGCGAAGAGCACGATGAACGCCATGAGCACGGCCACGACCATGCCGAACGCGGAGATCTGGTTACCCTTGCGGGCGGTCTTCGGCGAATTCATGAAATGCAGACCGACCACAAACAGGACGGCAGAGAACAGGTAGACGAACCAAGCGACGATGTCGATGGCGCCAACGGTTGCGGAGGTCATTACTTCGACTCCCCCTTCTTCTCGTTCTTGCTGGACTTGAACATCTCAAGCATGCGGTCGGTGACCACGTAGCCACCAACGACGTTCATGGTGCCCAGCACAGCGGCCAGGAAGATGAACACGTAGGCCAGCGGGCTATTGGCTTCGGCTGCCACGATCACAACGCCGACGATGACGATGCCGTGGATGGAGTTCGCGCCGGACATAAGCGGCGTGTGCAGGGTGGCGGGCACCTTGCCGATGACCTCGATGCCGATGAGCAGCGCGAGGACGAACAGGGTAATGGGAAACGACGAGAGTAGGCATGGTATTCCTTCTTCCTTACTTCTCGGACTTCTCGGCATCGGCAGCAGCTGCCGGGGCGGCGGCGCGGCCGGCAACCACCAGCGCGTCGTCGAGTTCTTCGGTGAGATCCTGGCCGAGCTTGCCGTCACGCACGAAGTGCACGAGGATGTCGGCCACATTGCGCGAAAGCAGGTTGGATGCGGTGGTGGCGACGCCGGAGGCCAGGTAGGGAGCGCCGATCAGCTTGACACCGCCCTCGGTGACCTGCTCACCAACGGCGGAGCCTTCGACGTTGCGCCGAGGTCGGATGCTGCGCAGTCCACGATCACGGCACCACGCTTGAGACCCTTGACGCCGGCTGCGGTGAGCAGCACCGGGGGCTTACGGCCCGGGACCTTGGCGGTGGTGATGATGATGTCAAGCCGGCGGCCTTTTTCGTCGACGGCAGCCTGCTGCTGGGCCTGCTCTTCGGCGCTCAGCGCGCGTGCGTAGCCGCCTTCGCCCTGGCCCTTGGAGAAGTCAAGTCCCAGATCAAGGAACTTCGCGCCGAGGGACTCGACCTCGCCCTGGGAGGCGGGACGCACGTCGTACGCGGTGACGACCGCGCCAAGACGCTTCAGCGTACCGATGGCCTGCAGGCCGGCGATGCCGGCACCGAGCACCAGCGCCTTAGCCGGGCGAATCGTGCCGGCGGCGGTGGTCATCATCGGCAGGAAGGAACCGTAAGCATCGGCGGCGGTGATGGCTGCCTTGTAGCCCATCACGGAGTTCTGAGAGGTCATCTCATCCATGGACTGGGCGCTGGAAAGCTTACGGGGCAGCTTTTCGATGGCGATGCCCACCAGACCGGCCTTCTCGAGCGCGGCCACGTAATCGGCATCGGTGAAGGAACCGAGCATGCCAATGACCCACTGGCCGGCCTTGAGCTTGGCCACGGTCTCGGCGGACGGTCGGTCCACAAAACCGAGCGCGTCGGCTTCGGCGAGCACCTCGTCACGGCTGGTCACCTTCGCACCGGCCTTTTCGTAATCCTCATCGGTGTAGTCGGCAGCAATGCCGGCACCTGCTTCAATCAGTGAGGAGACACCGCTCCTCTTCAGCCGGGTGACGATATCCGGCGTCAGCGCGACGCGGGATTCCGTTTCGGACGTTTCGTTCAAAAAAAAAACGCCGAACACCACGGTGGCTTCTGGGTTTTGCGCCATGAGAGCCCTTTCTTGTTCTGCTTCAAAATGGACATGGTTATCCGCATAGTAAGTGTAGCCGGAAGGTAAAGACCATGACTTGAGATTCCGCCAATCGAAACAGAAACGAACCCGAAATTAGTGAGAAATACGAATGTGTCCATGTGCATTGCGGATGAATTGCTCGGAAGCCGTCCAACAATCACCTGGCATCGATTAGCAACCAACCGCTCAATAATTACCGACAATCACCGTTTCGCAGCTCACGGTTACTCAACAATATCGGGACCTGTGCAATATTTTGCCACGCACTCCCCTAACCAGCCAGAGTCCTACGGTTGCGTAAGGTGACGAGTTCGGTTTGGGCGATTACAATTTGAACTTTGAGAAGCGTTCGCCTCATGGCTGGACGACACTGAAAGGTTTACAGGAGCAAGACTTGTCGGTTATCAATTCCTTCACGCAGCACACTATCAATCTCACCCGTAAGCGCTCAGGTTGGGATCCGACTTCGTCCACCCCGGTCCACGACGACACTCCGGACGAGCCCGATTACCTGTCTAACGCCGACGTGCCGGTCGAGGCCAATATCGCTTTGCCTCACAGCGACGATTGGGACGACGGCCACCTGACCGTCACCGACATCGACCCCGTCACCGGCCTGCTCACCACCTCCACCGAAGGCAATCCGCCGCTGGACGAAGGTACGTCCATCTACGACCTGTATGCGGACCGCGCCGAACGTATGGGCGATGAGCCTCTGTACACCTACAAGTCCGGCAACGATTGGGTGACCGTCACCGCCAACGAGTTCCTGGCTGACGTGCGTGCCGTGGCCAAGGGCCTGATTCATTACGGCCTGAAGAAGGGCGATGCCGTGGCATTCATGTGCCGCACTTCCTACGATTGGGACCTGACCGACGCGGCGATCATGCCTGCGGCGGTGTGCTGGCCACCGTCTACGACACCGATTCGGCCGAGCAGATTCGCAACATCGTCAATAATTCCGACGCCCGCCTGCTGATCGTGCAGGATACGGACATGCGCGAGAAGGCGGATGGATCCGTCGAGGAATGCCCGTCTTTGGAGCACATCATCACCATCGAGACCGGTGGCTTGGACGAAATCAAGGCCTATGCGCCGGCATCTCGGACGAAGAACTGGACGAGCGCATCGACTCGGTCAAGAAGACCGATCTGTGCTCCATCGTGTACACCTCCGGTTCCACGGCCGCGCCGAAGGGCGTGGAAATGACCCATGAGCACTACTGCCAGACCGCGCTGAATCTGCGACCTACATGCCCGAACTGCTGCACGACAAGAAAACACCATCCTGTTGTTCCTGCCACAGGCCCATTCCTTCGCCCGCGCCATCAACTACATCGTCGTCTCCTCGAACGTCCGCATCTACATCGCCACCGGCATCAAGACGCTGATCAGCGATCTGCAGGTGGCCAAGCCCACTCTCATGATCGTGGTGCCGCGTGTGCTGGAGAAGGTGTACAACGCCGCATCTCAGAAGGCCGGACACGGTCCAAAGGGCGTGGTGTTCGCCTCCGCCGTGGTGGCTGCGCAGAACTATATGAAGGAAGTCTCCGCCAATGGCAAGGCAGGTGCACTGACCCGCACCCGCCGCGCCGCCTTCGATCCGATTGTCTACTCTTCGCTGCGCGAAGTGCTCGGCGGTCGCGCCAAGTGGATTGTGGCCGGCGGTGCCCCGCTTGACCCGGAACTGCTGGCTTTCTTCCGTGGCGCGGGTGTGCCTGTATACGAGGGCTATGGTCTGACCGAGACCACCGCACCGTGCGCGTTCAACCCGCTGGGTACGCCGTTCCACGCTGGTTCCGTGGGCATCGCATTCCCCGGATTCTCCCTGCGCATCGCCGAGGACGGCGAAATTCAGGTCAAGGGTCGTGCCGTGTTCCCGCGCTATCACAAGAACGACGAGGCCACTGAGCTGTCGTTCACCGAAGATGGCTGGTATGTCACCGGCGACTTGGGCCGTATCGACAACGATGGCTTCCTGTACATCACCGGTCGTAAGAAGGATCTGATTATCACTGCAGGTGGTAAGAACGTCTCCCCCGGCCCGATCGAGGAAGTCATTCAGCGTTGCGAGTTCGTCTCCCAGGCGCTGGTGCTGGGTGATAAGCGTCCGTTCATCTCCGCATTGGTGACGCTGGACGAGGAGTCGCTGCGCCCGTGGCTGGCCGCCAAGGGCCTGGACGAGAACATGCCGCTGGAGGATGCCGCCAAGAACGCCGCCGTGCGCGCCGAAGTGCAGAAGTGGGTCGATCAGGCCAACGAGGGCGTCTCCCGCGCCGAGTCCGTGCGCAAGTTCATCATCCTGCCCGAGGAGTTCACTCAGGAAAACGGCCTGATGACCGCTTCCATGAAGGTGATTCGTCCCAAGGTCATCAAGCGCTACTCCACCCTCCTCAACACCCAGATGTACACGAAGCGGAAGTAAACCGTATAGCAAAAGCTCCCTCTGACGAGGGAGCTTTTTCGTCTATACGCCTTAGAAGCCCAGGCGCTCCAGCTGCTTGGGGTCGGACTGCCAGCCTTTGGCTACCTTGACGTGGAGGTCGAGCTTGGCTTTTTTGGCCGACGATGCGGTTGACCGGGGTGCGCAGCTTCTTCTTGACGTAGGTGAGGTTCGAGGCGCCCTTGCCGATGATGATCGGCTTCTGGGAGTCACGCTCCACGTAAATGGACACGTTGACCTGCGCCTTGCCGTCATAGCCCTGACCGGTCTCGTTGTCTTCCGGATAGTCGATGGAATCAACCACCACGGCCAGCGAATGCGGCAGCTCGTCGTCCAGGGTCTCAAGGAACGCACCGCGCACGAGTTCGGCGATGGTGTCTTCCGGACGCTCCTCGCTGATCTGATCGTCCGGGTACATCTGCGGACCCTCGGGCGTGTGCTCAATGAGCACGTTCTTCACTTCAGCCAGATTGTCGTGCTTCAGAGCGCTCACCGGCACGATGTCCGAGAAATCGGCGAAATCGTTGATTTCGATGAGCTTGTTGATGAGTTGCTGACGGCCAAGCTCGTCGATCTTGGTGACGATGGCAATCAGCGGGATGCGCCACTTGAACGTACCGTCCTCACGCTTGGTGGCGAAGTCGGTACGCAGTCGGGAGAGAATACGCTTGTCGCCGGGGCCGATTTCCTGGTCGGCGGGCAGCAGGAAGGCCACCACGTCCACATCGGCCAGAGATTCGTCGACCACGTCGTTCAGACGCTGGCCGAGCAACGTACGCGGACGGTGAATACCGGGCGTGTCCACGAGCACGAGCTGCGCGTGGTCGGCGGTCAGGATGCCGCGGATCGCCTTACGGGTGGTTTCCGGGCGAGAGGATGCGATGGCGATCTGCTTGCCGATCAACGCGTTGATCAACGTGGATTTGCCGACGTTCGGGCGGCGACCACGGCCACGAATCCGGAGCGATACGGCACGTCCTGCTCGGTCACGTTCGCCGTTTCACCGGTCGCGTCGACTTCGCACGCCGGCAACATCGGAGCATCGGTACGTCAATGTCATCGACGTCGTTCGTGCTGTTGTTCTGATCGGTCATATCACTCCTTGCTGGCGGTATCATCGCCTTCGACGGGCTCGCCGTCAGTTTCCTCATGGGTCTTGTTATTTTCCTCGCCGCCCTCGACGTGCGCCGGTTCTACGACGATGGTGGACACCTTCTTGCGGCGTCCGGCGGAGTCCACGGCGGTCAGTCGCAGACCGCGCGTCACAGCCGAGGCACCGACAATCGGCACTCGGCCCAGAATCTTGGTCAGCAGGCCGTACACGGTATCGACATCGTCCTCATCAATGTCGATCTCGAAGATCTCCTCCAGATCGGCAATCGGCGTACGGGCGGGCATCTTCCACTTGTTGTCTCCGATTTTCTCCGGCTCAGTACGCTGGGTGCGGTCGTGCTCGTCTTCCAGCTCGCCGACGATCTGTTCGATGGCATCCTCGATAGTCACCATGCCGGCGATGCCGCCGTACTCATCGACCACCACGGCCACATGCTGGCGGGAACGCTGCATCTCATGGAACAGGTCGTCCACCGGCTTGGATTCGGGAACAAGCAGCGGCTGCCGGACGATGGATTCGACCGCGCGCTCCATGGCCGCCGGGTTGAAGGCGGTGGCACGCACGGCATCCTTCAAATAGGCCACGCCGATCAGGTCATCCACATCCTCACCGATCACCGGCACGCGGGAGAAGCCGGAGCGGGAGAACAGTTTCAGCGCGGAAGACAGTGTGGAGTCGCGCTCCATGCAGATCATATCGGTGCGCGGCACCATGATCTCGCGAGTCAACGTATCAGACAGGGGTGAGCACGTTGCGCAACATTCGGAGACTTCCGGATCGAAGTCGTTGGACTCCACCAGTCGGTCGATGGCGGCCTTGCCCTGCTCGAGCTGAATCTTCTCAAGCTCCTCGTCGTCGGACAGATCGGAGTCCTTGGAGCGGCGGCCCGGTCCCTTGGAACCGGACTTGTCGCCACCGATGCGTGCGAACGGCGTGAGCTTGGTGGCCAACGACACGATGCGCGAGTTGGAAATCATGATGCCGACCGGCTTGGCCATGCCGGCGGTGCGCGGGCGGACCAGTACGGAGACCACGGCTACGATAATCGCGAACAGGAATCCGGAGAGCAGTTCAATCCACAGTTCCGCACCCCACAGGGATGCGATGGAAGACACCAGTACGCCGTCGAGCACATTGCAGGCGATGCGGAAGAACGCACAGCTGCCGGCGGTGGCGTAACGGTCGGCGATGAGCCGTTGCACGCGATGAATCTTGTCGATCTTCTTCATCTTGAGGAACTGGCTTGCTTCGGAGTCGGTCTGCACCTCGAGGATGAGATTGTTAAGGCTGGCTCGCGTTACGCGGGCCACGGCGCCTTCAGCGGCGGCCATGGTCAGCGAGAGCCAGACGAACAGGGCCGCCACGAGTACAAGAATGACGGTGATGGCGATCGGCGTGGTACTGGAATACTCCATAATGATTTTTCGGTGTCCTTGAATGTCCTTGAACGGTATCGAATAATCCGGATTTGGTGTGATTGATTTGGGAGCTTATTTGGAATCGAGGTCGCGGCCGGCACCGTGCGCGGCGTCGTACAGGGCCAGCGCGTCGGGTGTGCCGGCGGGCAGCGTGGCCTGCACGTTGGCATCGTGGCGTAGGGCGAAGAAGGTGAGCAGCAGCTGTCGCTGCAGGCCGAACATCTGGCGCTCCTGCTCGGGGGTCACGTGGTCGTAGCCGAGCAGGTGCAGGATGCCGTGGATGGTGAGCAATAGCATCTCCTGCATGGTGCTGTGCCCGGCTGCGGCAGCCTGTTGGGCGGCGACCCACGGGCAGATGACGATGTCGCCGAGCACTCCTTCCATCACGGTTTTGCCGTCGCCGGGGCGCAGCTCGTCCATCGGGAAGCTCATCACGTCGGTCGGGCCTCGAGGTTCATCCAACGCATGTGCAGTTCGGCGATGGGATCGGGATCCACGAACATGATGGTCAGGTCGGACTGGGTGCTCACGCGCATCTGGTCGAGTACCCAAATACCCAAATCGGAGAAGACCTTGGGGTCGATGACCCACTGGGTTTCATTGGTGACGTCAACGCTCATCGTCTGTCTCGCTTTGGTTGGTTGAATCCGCTTGCTGGCGGGCATCGAAGTCGGTATGGTTGCGGCGGCCCTTGCGTTCGATGTCGCGGTGGTCGCGGCGATGGCGGAGTGACGGTCGTAGGCGGCCACGATCTGTCCGACCAGCTGGTGACGTACCACGTCCTCGGTTTTGAGATGCACGAATGCGATGTCGTTGATGCCGCCCAGGATGCGTTTCGATGGTGGCCAGTCCCGAGCGAGGCACGGTCAGGTCCACCTGCGAGATATCGCCGGTGATGACCATCGTGGTGTTGAAGCCCAGACGGGTCAGGAACATCTTCATCTGCTGTTCGGTGGTGTTTCTGAGCTCGTCGAGGATCACGAACGCGTCGTTCAGCGTACGGCCGCGCATGTAGGCGAGCGGCGCCACTTCGATGGAGCCGTCGTCCATGTACCGCTTGAGCTGGTCGGCGCCGAGCATGTCGCCAAGCGCGTCGTACAGCGGGCGCAGATACGGGTCAACCTTGTCATTCAGCGTGCCGGGCAGAAAGCCGAGGCTTTCGCCGGCCTCCACGGCCGGGCGCGTGAGGATGATGCGGCGAATCTGCTTGTCCTGGAAGGCACGCACAGCCTTGGCCACGGCCAGATACGTCTTGCCGGTGCCTGCGGGGCCAATGCCGAAGGTGATGGTGTGCGATTCGATGGCGTTCACGTAGGCCACTTGTCCGGCGGTTTTCGCACGGACCGGCACGCCGGCAGCAAAGGTGATGATGCCGGGGAACCGTGGGCTTGCGGTACGTCGGGTCGTGGGAGCCGGCAGAACGTGCATGGGCGCGTTCGTTTGAGGTCGATTGCGCCAGTTTGTCACGCACCGGGCCGTGACCGGGATGTTCGAGGCGCACGTGGTTCTTGAGCACGTTCTGGTCGAGCATGCGACGCACGGTGTCGGCGCCTAGGCGCGGTGTAGGCGGCTTGGATGTGGTATTGACCAAATCCTCGGCCTGTGCGGCCTGGGCTTCGGTCTGCTTGGAGCGGGAGACGATCGCCACGCGGTTGCCGCGCACGATAATCGTCAGGTCCGGAAAGGCGCGCTCCACCTCGCGAATGACCTCGTCAACCGGGCCGAGCACGGCGACGGGGTCAAGTTGGGGCGGGATGGTGGATGGTACGTGTAGTCGTTGCCACGAAGCGGATATTCCCCTACTACTCGTCGAGCTTTCGCCGGTCATCACGTGCGCGTGCATGTGGAAGACGGTCTGGCCGGCGTCGAGACCGGTGTTGAACACCAGTCGATAGGCGCCGTGAAATTCCTTGTCGGCGATGTTCTGCGCAATGGAGACGATGTGGGCCAGCTCGGTCGGGTCGTCGGCGGCAAGTTCGGCGACGTTGGCGTAGTGCTTCTTGGGCACCACGAGCACGTGGACCTTGGCCTTGGGATTGATGTCGTTGAATGCGTAGGTCGTCTCGTCCTCATAGACCTTGCTGCTGGGAATCTGCCCTGCGATGATCTTGCAGAACAGGCAATCGTCGGATTCGCTCATCATGCTCCTTGGTTTGATGTTGCTACGCACCAGCTTAGCGCGTGGGCGTTACTCGTACGTCCCAACACCCGAGACAACAGCGACAACGCTACAGGACCGGCCGTCGCGGCTCTCAGAATATTGCGCCCCAGTACGCAGCTCACCGCTCCGGCCTTGACGAAATCAGCTACCTCCTGCTCACTGATGCCGCCCTCAGGCCCGACCACCACACTGACAGTCCGCGGCCGGCCGTCCTGGAGCGTGCGTTCCACCAACTGCGCAACCTTCTCCTCCACGCCGGACCACGTATCGGTAGCATCCTGATGCAGCACAATCACCACATCGCCATGCACGCAGGCCCTGCGGCAGATGGCCACGACCTCCTTGCTGGACGCGCACGCCTCCAGTTGCGGCTTAAAGGCGCGCCGCGACTGCTCGGTGGCGGCATCCAGTACCGAATTCCACTTCTTGTCTGTACGGCCGACCTTCCACTTGGCAATGGATCGGTCCGCCTGCCATGGCACCACTTGGTCGACGCCAATCTGAGTAGCCATATCGATGGCCTGCTCATCATGGCCGGTTTTCGCCAATGCCTGAATCAGCGCCAAACGGGTGAGCGGCTCGGGTTCGCGCCCCACTTCCACGACTTCAGCCAGTCCGGCTTCAGGATCGGCCATCACTGCCTGGATTCTCAAGCCGTTGCCGTCGGAAAGTTGCAGGCTGTCCCCTGCCTTGAGTCGCATGGCCTGCACGGCATGGCGCTTGATGTGAGCGGGCAGGGTTAGCTTCCAGCCGGCGTGGAGTTCGTCGCTGTTCACCGGGACGTCGTCGACCTGCGGGTCGAAAAGAAAAAGGGCATCAGTCATGACTTCAAGGCTACACGCGACACGCCGGGCACACGCGCGAATTGCATCCCTGTAATTTCATGCTAAGCTATCTACTCGTTGTCCAAACGACACCTGCCCGGGTGGCGGAATGGTAGACGCGCTAGCTTGAGGTGCTAGTGCCTATTTTATACAGGCGTACGGGTTCAAGTCCCGTCTCGGGCACAGATAAACCCCTTGCATTGCAAGGGGTTTTTCGTTATCTGCACACACGAAAGGCCACCAATGCAGTTCATCACGCTGGACACCGTCGACGACCCGCGCGTCGAAGCGTATGTGAGCCTCACCGAAATGCAGTTGCGTAATCGCTTGGAACCAGCCAAGGGCGTGTTCATCGCCGAGTCCCCCAAGGTTATCGACCGCGCGCTGGCCGCTGACCGCGAACCGCTGTCACTGCTGGTCGAGGAACCTTGGCTGGAGGGCATGAAAGACACCTTCGACTTCATCGACGGGCGCTGGGCGCGGATATTCCCGTCTACGTGGCCTCACCTGAGCAGCTCAAGCGTCTGACCGGCTACCGTTTGCATCGCGGCGCCCTATGCGCGATGCGACGCTGGCCGTTGCCCTCCGTAGCCGAGGTCTGCAAGAGCGCCCGCCGCGTGGCAGTAATGGAAACATCGTGGACCACACCAATGTGGGCGCACTGATGCGTTCGGCGGCCGCGCTCGATGTGGATGCCGTGCTGGTCACACCCTCCTGCGGTGATCCGCTGTACCGACGCGCCGCCCGCGTGTCGATGGGCACCGTATTCCAGATTCCGTGGACCCGTATCACCGGGGTTCAACGACGACGGCACCGAAAACAAGCATTACTGGCCGTTCCAGGGCATCGACGAGTTGAAGTCGCTGGGCTTCACCACCGTGGCCATGGCATTGGAGGATCGTTCGATTTCGTTGGACGAACTGACACGCCGTCTGCACGCGCCTGCCGAAGATCCGACGCATATCGACAATCTCGCGCTGATCTTCGGTACCGAGGGCGACGGCCTGTCCCACCATACGATTGCCCGCGCCGATTTGACCGTGAAGATTCCGATGAGCCACGGCGTGGATAGCCTGAACGTGGCGGCATCCAGCGCAGTGGTGTTCTACGCGACACGCTAAGGAATCGCACGCGCTCCGAAAAGGCCGGATCCTTAACAAATCTACGAAACTGTTCATCGCAAGTTCACGGCACGCGGGGGCGAAGCCTTGCATGTTCGTTTTTTTCTGCAATTATTAACTATGTAAACCGAATGCAAGGAAGCATCCGGCCCGGCAGTGCGGTGTCGAAAGACGCTCAGTAACAGAGAGGACAGTTACGATGACCAAGAATCCCAAGATTCTGTCGATTGTGCTTGCAGGTGGTGAGGGGACCCGCCTGATGCCGTTAACCCCGTGATCGCGCGAAGCCCGCCGTTCCCTTCGGTGGCGTGTATCGTCTGATCGATTTCCCGTTGAGCAACCTGGTGAACTCCGGGTACCGTCAGGTCGTGGTGCTCACCCAGTACAAGTCTCACTCGCTTGACCGCCACATCTCCCAGGTCTGGCGTTTCTCCCGCTGCTTGGCTCGTACGTCTCCCCTGTGCCCGCGCAGCAGCGTCTCGGCAAGCACTGGTATCTCGGCTCCGCCGACGCCATCTACCAGACCATCAACATCATCGAGGATGTCCAGCCGGACATCGTGGTGATCGTGGGTGCCGATCACGTCTACCGCATGGACTTCGAACAGATGGTACAGCAGCACATCGAGTCCGGCGCCGAGTTCACCGTGGCCGGTATCCGCCAGCCCATCGAGGAATCGAACCAGTTCGGTGTGATTGAGGTCGATCCCGATCACCCGAACATGATCAAGAACTTCCAGGAGAAGCCGCCCACCACCACCGGTCTGCCGGACAATCCGAACCAGATTCTGGCCTCCATGGGTAACTACGTCGCCAACACCAAGGCCCTGTTCGAGGCTCTGGCTCTCGATGAGAAGGCTGCCGACACCAAGCACGACATGGGCGGCGACATCGCCCCGTACTTCGCTTCCCGCAACGAAGCCGGCGTCTACGACTTCAACTCGAACGAGATTCCGGGCTCCACGGCCACTGATCACGCTTACTGGCGCGACGTCGGTACGATTAAGCAGTTCTACGATGCGCACATGGATCTGATCGCCTATGTGCCCGAGTTCAACCTGTACAACCAGGATTGGCCGATTTACACGATGTCCGGCAACCTGCCGCCGGCCAAGTTCGTGCACGCCGGCCGCGACCGTCTGGGCCACGCCACCGATTCGATCGTCTCCCCCCGGTGTGATCGTCTCCGGCGGTGAAGTGCACCACTCCGTGCTCTCCCCCCAATGTGCGTATCCACTCGTGGGCACAGATTGTCGATTCCGTGCTGTTCGACGGTGTAGTCATCAACCGCCGCGCCCGCGTGTACAAGGCGATTCTTGACAAGAACGTGGTGCTCACCGAGAACTCCACTGTCGGCATCGATACCGAGCACGATCTGGCCCGTGGCTTCACCGTCACGCCGGGATGGCATCACGGTTGTCCCGAAGAACACCATCGTCGATGACTGATTGACCAGTCCAGACATGGGAAAAAGCCCCCGCATCATGCGGGGGCTTTTTTCTCGTATAGAGCTCCCCTCTGATGAGGGAACTTACTAAGCGCTATCAGTACTTTGGCATATTGTCGAAGCTGAAGCCTAGGGCGGCGAGCTGGTCGCGGCCTTCGGGCGTGATGCGCTCCATGGTCCAGCGCGGATCCCACGTCCAGTCGATGCGGAACTCCTCGACCAGACCGGCCAGCGTGGATGCGCATTCGTCCTCGATAAGGTCGGTCAGCGGGCAGGCCGGCGTGGTCAGCGTCATCGTAATAATGGCGCGGCCTAGCTCATCGATCTCAATGCCGTAGACCAGACCCAAATCGATCACGTCGATGCCAAGCTCCGGATCAATCACCTGATGCAGTGCCTCGCGCACGTCTTCGGCAGTGGCGCGGCCGATATCGTCAATCGCCTTGATCGGAATCTCGCTGCCATCGGACTGTTCGTCATCCTGGCAACCGCATTTGCCGTGGTGACCGCCACACGCACAGGTGTCATCGCCGGACGCAGCAGAGTGCTCGATCGGGCGTCCGTTCGGGAAGCCCTTGGCCAAGGCCGGGTTGGCCAGTCACGCGGCGAGCGGCCTCCTCGTCCTGCAGGACGCCGTTGACAGCATCGAAAACGGACGGCTGTGGTTCGGGAACCAAATTATCGTTGGACATATTTCCTCAGTTCTTTGCAGCGAGGGCTTTGGCGATGGAGTCCTTCAGCCCTTCCCAGCCTAGCAGAGCGCATTTGATGCGCATAGGGTATTTCGACACGCCTTGGAATACCACGCGTCGCGACGCTTCTTTCCTCGTGTCTCGTCGTCCAGACCGGCACCGCGCGATTCCATCAGCTTGTGGAATGTCTGTTCCAGATCCATGGCCTCGTCAACGGTTTTGCCGTCCACCAGATCGACCATCACCGACAGGCTGGCCTGCGAAATGGAGCAGCCGTGGCCGTCCCACACCAATCGCTTGATGGTGTGCGGTTCGTCATCGGAGACTTCGACATGGATGGTCGCCTCGTCGCCGCAGGTCGGGTTGACTGGTGCGATTCACCGGGCGTGCAGTATTCGTGGCTGGCTTGTACGGTGACATTGGCCGCTGCGTCCGCGGACTGTTCGACCGCTGCGTTGGGCGCAAAGGATTCCTTGCCATGCGGATGTTTCGACGCCTCGAGGATGACCTCTTGGTACATCTGTTCGAGGTCATCCCCGCTCATACCGAATTCGTTCATGGTGTTCTGTTTTACTCCACTCCAAAGAACTTACGGATGCCCTTGGCCGCTTCGACCAACGCTTGGGCATCTTCGACCGAATTGTAGACACCGGAGGAGGCACGGTTGGATGCGTATAGGCCGAAGTGGCGGTGTACCGGCTGGGCGCAGTGGTGTCCCACGCGAATCGCGATGCCCTGGGCGTCGATGAACTGGCCCACATCGTGCGGATGCACGCCGGCCACGTCGAACGCCACGGTGCCGATGCGGTCCACGTTTTCGCGCGGCCCGAGGATGCGAATGCCATCGACGTCGCCGAGCTTGAGCAGTTCGGCGGCGATGGTCTTCTCATGGGCTTCGATGTTCTCGAGCCTGA
>ENA-OPYV01000295-OPYV01000295.1-human-gut-metagenome-genome-assembly--contig:-NODE-295-length-15124-cov-2.392278_pt1 | contig 15124 bp, 20 predicted proteins | sample MGYA00242474_ERZ504485 | MGnify/ENA primary metagenome ERZ504485 (study PRJEB26092, sample SAMD00036263) | human gut metagenome | host: Homo sapiens | study: EMG produced TPA metagenomics assembly of...
CCCTAATCCTTATTTTAATAATATCCGTCAGGTCGTGCAAGCGGCGATTGGCAGCCAGCACCACGACTTTGTCTCCGGGCATAATCTTGTCCTCGCCCGGTGGGGATAATGGTTTTTTCTGCCACGAATGATTCCGGCGATCAGGGTGTTTGGCTTTAATGCCAGGTCTTTCAGCGCCGTTTGGGTTATGGCAGAGCTGCCGCAGACTTTGAACTCCAGTGCCTCCGCCTTGCCGTCCATAAATTTTTATACATCGTTTCCATATTACTGTCCTGGGAATTGCGCAGGGCGCGGGCATAGCGAACCACCACATCGGAGGTGATGTCTTTAGGCGACACCAGGCAGTCCAGCCCCAGCTTTTCCGCCATATCGCCCAGTTCGTTGCGGTTGACCTTGGAGATCACCTTGGGTACATTCTGGGACGCAGCAAACAAAGACATTAAAATGTTTTCCTCATCAATGCCGGTGAGTGCTACAAAGGCGTCCATAGAACGCAGCCCCTCCTCCAACAGCAGCTCCTGCTGGGAGCCGTCACCGTTAATGATCACAGCGTTTGGCAGGGCCTCACAAAGATTCCGGCAGCGTGCCCGATTTTGGTCGATGATCTTAACATTGTTGCCGGTGTTGGAAAGCATTTTGGCCAAGTAAAAGGCGGTGCGGCTGCCACCCAGAATCATTACATCTCTGGCCTGCTTGCGCAGCACGCCCAGGCGTTTGAGCAGCTTTTGAATTTCAGCCGGAGAGGCGGTCAGGCTGATTTTGTCGCCCCCGCGGAGAATAAAGTTACCGTCAGGGATAAACGCCTGTTCTCCCCGGCGCACGGCGCAGATCAGCACCCGGGTATGGTACTTCTTTTGCAGGTCGATCAGGCGAATGCCGTCCAGTATAGAGTCTTCTCGCAGGCGCAACTCTGCCATTTCAAAATTTCGCCCGGAGAAGTATTCAATCTTCACCGCAGAGGGCACTTTGAGAATATTAAACAGCTCCTGTGCGGTAAGCAGCTCCGGGTTGATGGACATAGAAAGGTTCAGCTGCTGGCGCATAAAGCCAAGGGAACGGTCGTTGTACTCCGGGTTACGCACCCTGGCGATGGTGTGCTTGGCGCCCATTTGCGGGCAAAAAAGCAGCACAGCATATTCATCTCGTCCGAGCCGGTGGCCGCCACCACCAGTTCCGCCTTGTCTACCGCTGCTTCCTCCAGGGTCTCACAGTCGGCGCCGTTGCCGCAGACACCCATCACATCATACATATTGGTGATCTGTTCCAGAACGTGGGCGTCCTTTTCCAGCGCCACCACATCGTGCCCCTCGGCAGACAGGCTCTCCACCAAGGTGGAGCCGATCTTACCACAGCCAACAACAATAATATTCATTCTTTTTCCCCATTTAATTAGATTTAGTAGAATTACAAACCTATACTGCCCCAAATCATACCACTTTCATACGGGATTTGCAATATACCTTTGCTAAAAATAAAACGAAAAGCCGTCTGCCCAAGGCAGAGGCTCTTGCTTATTGGTTTAAGGTGTTGCGGATCTCTTTGCGGGCGGCCCGTTCCAGGGTGCGGGCGTCTGTAATGACGGTTTTGTCGTAGCAGTAGCTGATGGATTGGGTCAGCCCCAGCAACAGGAACAAAAAGATCATCTGCTTGGGGGAGTTGAAGATAAAGTCCGACAGCCCAAAACCCAGGTACAGCACCAGGGAGGTGAACACGCAAAACACAAGGGTCAGCTTTCTGGAATTGTTGGTGTTGATTTCCAGCAGTTTGCCGGCGCTCCAGATTAGGAGAATGCCCAGCAGAATAATACCGACCACCCCAAGCTCTACCCAAAATTCAATAACAAAATTGTGGGCGTGGGGTTTGTCCAGATTATACATATACTTGAGAATGTTGCCGGTTTCCTCACATCCGAAGCCGGTGCCGATGAAAAATGCCCGAGTGTGGGAGAGCACATAATCAATCAGACTTTCCCAAATATTAAAGTGCGCCACAGAGGACTTTTTGGCCTCGCCGTTGCCCCCGGAGGAGAAGATAATGCCGTACCGGGTGAGAATGGAGGGCACGATCACTGCAATGGTGGGCAGGAAGATGGTGAGCATCTGCTTCCAGTACCGGCGGCACAGTACAATGAACATAAAGACCCAGCCGGCCAAAGCAATCACGCAGCCGGCGCGGGTTAGGGTGGAACTGAGCCCGGCACTGATCAGCACATTGGCAAGAAAGCACAGCACTTTCTGCTTTTTTTGTTTTGGCGTTTAAGAACAGGTAAATGGAAATGGGATAGGCGATCACCATATGGGTGGCCAGCAGATTGGGATTGGAAAAAGTGCCGCTGGCTCGGGAGTCAAAGGTTTTGGTGCTGATGGCAAAGGGCAGGTGAGTGTAAACGAACTTGTCCAGTCCCTTGTACAGCGGGGTTACCAGCACGGCGCGTCCGGAATACAGTCGTAGCGGTTCAGGGTGTAGCCGCAGATCTGCAAGGTGCCGATCACGCCGTTGACGCAGGCGCTGGCGGTGCAGGTTTGCAGCAGCGCATCAATCTTGTCCCGGCTGCGGGCCAAGTTGTAGATCATCACCTGGAGCAGAAACATACCCCACCACAGCGCAGCGGTGGAAAAAGTGGAAAATGACGTGGGGGACCACAGGGTGCTGAGAAGGGCATAGCCCATAAACAGCATCATCATTTTGCCGATGGTGCCCACCTTGGCCTTTCGCCCCTCCCGGCTCCATTGCACCTTAAAGACGATAAAGCCCGCAAACAGAATAAAGGGACTTACATACTCCGGCAGCAGGGGAAGAGAAACAGGATGGCAAGGAGCCAACACCAGCCCGGTTGTGCGATTATTCAATTTTCAGCGCGGCAAGTTTTTCTTTCATATACACTCTCCGTGCAGGGGGGCTGCACTTTTTCTTGGCGTTTTCTGCCCCTATATTACTACAAGACAGCGAATTTTGCAAGGGCGGGGGATTTACAGATTGTTTACACCTTCATCGGCAAAGAAAGGTTGCAACCGCAGTCTAAGTATAGTATAATTGATAAGACATTGAAACAAAGGAGCATTGTTCTATGGACGACGAGAAAAATGGTCCGGTGATGAGCCGCAGAAGGATACGGCACCGCCGGAAGCAACCAAGCCCTCTGTGCGTTATGAGGAAAATGATAATTGGGAATTTGAGGCGCAGGCGCCTACCTTGGATGACAATTTCCTGGCCGATGATCAGTTTGAGATTCAGATGCCGGCGGAGAAGCCTCGTTCGGCAGAGTCTGTACCTGCTGCTGCCGCCGCGGCAAACAGCGGTGAAAGCAGGTCACCGTGCGTACGGCACCCTTGAAGATCGCTCTGTTTTGTCTGCTGTTTGCAGCCGTGGTGGCTGTATTGGCAGTGTTAGGTGTACGCTACTACACCCGTGCCTAACGGCAAAGAGGCGAATGCTCAATCCCGGCGGCACGGCCCTGACGGTGGGTGAGACAAAAGTGTCCCTGGGCGCATACAACTACTATTATTCCCGTATCGTTCAGAACTACCTGAACTACGCCAATTACGGCTACTATGACTTGGACTCAACCAAGGATTACAGCAAGCAGTATGTGACCAATTCTGATGGGGAGAAGATTACATGGCTGCAAATGTTCAAGGACAAGACCGTGGACCAGATTCAGTATGTGACCTCGTATTATGAGGCCGGGCAGGCAGCGGGTATTACCCTGACGGCGGATCAGAAGAAGAGCATCAAGGAGCAGATGGACAGCTTAAAGTCCAGCGCCTCCGAGGCCAATCAGTCCCTGGACGATTATATTGAGAAAGAATTCGGCGATTACTGCACCGCTGCCACGCTGGAGACCGTGCAGGAGCAGGCATATATTGCTGAGAACTATTATCGCCACACGCTGACCCGTTCCAACATCAGCGATGCGGAATACAATGCGTTCTATAAGGCGCACAGTAAGGATTATTACAACTGCGCCTTTGCCTTTATTGAGATGACTTATGACACCACCAGCGCAGAGACCAAGGCAGCGTCGGTGAAAAAGGCAAAGGAGTACTTGACCAAGATCCATTCCGTAAAGGATATGAAAAGATGATCCCCACCGTGTGTGCGGATCTGATCAAGCAGTATGTAGCCGGCGGCTACTTTGAGAATGAGGCCAAGGCTGTGGATGGACTCAGCGAGTATGTGGAGAACACCATGACCGCCAAGGACAGCTCCTATGGCAAGGAGACCACGCAGTGGCTGTTTAACGACAGCACCAAGGTGGGCGACACCACGTATTACTGCGACGAGGAAAACAAATTTATCTATCTGTTTATCAAGACCGGCACACCTAAGCTGGACGAGACCACCGTGTACTCCGTGCGGCACCTGCTGGTGACCCCCGGGGACGACAGCAAGGACAGCAGCACCTCCTCCACCGAGAAGAAGTACACCAAAAAGAGTGGTGCAGCTGCCAAGGAAAAGGCTGAAAAGCTGCTGGCACAGTACAACAAGACGGACAAGACCGAGTATGATTTTGCCATGCTGGCGGAGGACAACAGTGCCGATACCAATTCCACCTCCGCAGGCGGTCAGGGCATTTTCGGTGGTATGATTGAGGGCACCAAAAAGGGCGCCATGGTGGCCGAGTTTGAGAAATGGGCTATGGACGACAGCCGCAAGTACGGCGATGTGGCCATTGTAAAGTCCAAGTACGGCTACCACATTATGTATTTCATTGACAAATGCCCCCAGTACCAGTACAACTGTAAAAAGGACATTCTCTCCGACCGGGAGACCCAGATGGTCGACGGCTGTGCCGTAAAGGAGCACAAGACGGTGATGAAGAAGGCCACCCAGCTAAGCCGCAGGAGAGCACCACGCCGGGGAGCTCTGCTACCGCCGGCACCACCGGCGAATAATTCCAAAACCAAAAGGGAACAGGCGCTCTCTCCGGAGAACGCCTGCTTTTTTGTATATTTCTTTTTAAAAAAACAAAAAACCTTCTAATATTTATGCAAGTAGTGTAAAATATCTTTGCATTGTTTTTTAGTAAATTCTAACGAATTAAGGATGATTGACAAATGGCAAAAGACAAAAAAAGAACTGGACGACGATCTTTTGACCGGCGGCAAGACCCTTTCTTCCGACGCCGACAACAAAAAGGCAGAGAAGAAAAAGCAGGCCGCTGCGAAAAAGGCAGAAAAGAACGCAGCTAAGTTGGCTGCCAAGAAGGAAAAGCTCTTAAAGGAATCGAGGCTGTCAAGCGCCGTTGCCGCAGAGAGCGACACCGAGAAGAAAGAAAAAGAGCAGCAAAAGCTCAAGGCACTGCAAAGCCAGCTGGCTGCACTGGGCAGCAAAAAGGCCGCCTTGCAGATGGCTAAGCGCACCAAGAAGATCGTAACCTCTGTGATTGCGGTGGTGGTTGTGGTGGCGTTGCTGGTGACCTATGTGGCCACCGGTACCGTGCGAAAGGGCTTTATCAGCTACCTGGGCTGGCCGGCCCAGACGGTGACGGCGCTGACCGTTACTGACGGCAAGGACCAAAAGGCCAATATTAAAGTAAGTACATACAACTACTACTTTGCTACGACTTACAACAATATGCAGAGCCAGCAGAGCCGGTACCAGCAGTACGGCCTGGATTTGAGCCAGTACCACCTGGATGTGGACTTTGACAAGCCCCTGTCCAAGCAAACCACCAAGAATGACGACAATAAGGAAGTCACTTGGCTGCAATATTTGCACGACGAAGTGCTGGAGACCATCAAGTCCAATTATATGTACTACCTGGAGGCTGTAAAGGCCAACGACGGCAAAGAGCCGGAAATCACTGATGAGCAGCAGAGCGACATCGATGATACCATGAAGCAGTACAAGGAGCAGGCGCATAAGTACGGTTATACCTTAAGCGCATATCTTGTGAAGGCCATGGGCCGCGGCGTAACGGAAAAGACTTTCCGCCAGGAGGCCAAGATCGCCTACATTGCCCAGAATTATAAGAGCGATCTGTCTGACAAAAAGGCCAGTAAGACCTACTCAGAGGACGATTACAATAAGTATCTCAAAGAAAATCGGGACAACTTGGTGAGCGTAAGCATTTCGTGCTTTTGAGTGCGACACCGAGGATGATGCCAAGCCTTTGCCAAGGCGTTGAAGAGCGACGGCTCCAACTTCACTGCTTTGTGCAGCGCGTATGCCTCTTCCGATTTCTACAAGAAAGCCTATAAGGCTGCCGGTTACTCCACCCAGCTGGATGTGACCAAGACCACCTTGAAGAACCAGCAGATGGCCATTGCCACTGCGGACAGCAAGGATAGCACCAAGTATCCCGGCTTGGACTGGCTGTACAGCAAGGACCGCAAGGCCGGTGATGTAAAGCAGTACAGCACCTCTGTGGTGTATGTTCTGCGCCCGGTGGCTCTGTCTGAGACCAAGACCGTTAATGTACGCCATATTCTCATTAAGCCGGAGACGAATAGTAAAAACACTTCCGCCACGCAGGCGACCACCAAGCAGTGGAATGACGCCAAGAAGAAGGCCGAGAAGATTTTGGCCCAGTATAACAGCGGCAAGAAGACTGAGGACGCCTTTGCCCAGCTGGCGAAGGACAATTCTGTGGACAACAACGCCAACGACGGCGGCCTGTACGAGAATGTATATCCCGGTCAGATGGTGAATTCCTTTGGCAACTGGTGCTTTGACAGCAGCCGTAAGAGCGGCGATGTGGCCATGGTACAGACGGACTACGGCTATCATATTATGTACTTTGTAAAGCAGACAAATATGCCCGCATGGAAGTACACTGCCCAGCAGGCCATGGCTTCTTCTGACGGTGACGCAGATACCAAGGCGCTGGAGAAATCCTACTCCATTAAGGAGCATTGGTTCGGCTCTCGCTACTTTGAGATCGACACCGATATTGATATGTAACAGATCATTGCAGGAGGCGGTTTTTCGCCTCCTGTTTGTCCCTAAAGAGAGGGGGAGTGTCCGGTGCAAACGGATTTAGAGCGCCTGCAAGCGGAGATCTCTCGCTTGATGGCTGCGCTGGAAGATGTGAATTTTGAATGCCAGCGACTGGAGATCGTCAATAAAAATCTGGACTTTCAACTAAAAGAAGCCAATCGGGAGCTGCGGCAGAATATAGCTGTGCTGGAAGCACTGGAAAGCGAAAATCGCGCGCTGCGCGCCCGGTTGCAGGAGCAAGAGTAATGGAATATAAATTGAATTGCACCCAGCTGCGCCAAATGGCCCCGCGGCTCCACGCCGGGGATCGGGTGCTGCTGTCCGGGCGTGTTTATACCTCCCGAGATGCGGCGCACAAGCGCATTGTGGCTGCCATGGACGCCGGGGCGCCGCTGCCCTATGATCTGCAAGACGCAGTGATCTACTACGCCGGGCCTACGCCTGCGCCGGAGGGCTTGGCCGTGGGTGCCTGCGGCCCCACCACCAGCAGCCGTATGGACCCGTATGCCCCCCGCCTGTTGGACGCCGGTGTGGTGGCTATGGTGGGCAAGGGCGAGCGCAACGCCGCCGTGTGTGACGCGATCGTGCGCAACAAGGCTGTGTATTTGTGTGCCATCGGCGGCGCCGGTGCGCTGGCCTCCAAGTGCATTACCGCCTGTAAGGTGATTGCCTTTGAAGACTTGGGTTGCGAGTCGGTAAAGGAACTGGAATTTACTGATTTCCCCTTAACGGTGGCTATTGCCTGTGATGGTAGCAATTTTATTTGATCGTTGATCGGCTGCGTTGCTTTTTGCCGTTTTCTTCCGGCTGGACCGCCCGTCGAATGGCGGTGAGTACGCTCTTTTCAATGCGACTTACATAAGAACGACTGATATTTAACCGCTGCGCAACTTCTCGTTGAGTCAGCGGTTTTTGATTGTCCAGACCGTAGCGCAGCACCAAAATCTCTCGCTCCCGCCCCTCCGGCATGGCTTCAATGTAGCGGCGCACCTTTTCCCATCGAATTTTTTGCTCCAGCTCCTGCTCCATATCCCGTTCATCGCGGATCACATCTTGCAGGGTCAGGGGATTGCCGTCTTTATCTATCTCAATGGCATCGCCCAGGTGCACCTCACCGCTGGTCTTGCGCTGGGCGCGGAAGTACATCAGGATCTCGTTCTCTATACACCGGCTGGCGTAAGAGGCCAAGCGGGTGCCTTGGATGGGTCAAAACTGTCTATGGCCTTGATGAGCCCAATGGTGCCGATGCTTACCAAATCCTCCGTATCGTTGGTGCGGGAGTAGTATTTTTTACAATATGGCTTACCAGCCGCAGATTGCGCTCAATGAGCGTGGCTCGCGCCGCCGGGTCACCGTCTTGCAGTCGCTCCAGTACCGCCCGCTCCTCCTTGGCGGATAAAGGTTTTGGAAAACTGCTGCTGCCGTCAATATGTAGAATAAACAGCAACACATTGGCGCTTAAAAAAGAGAGTAGCGCAGAGAACATAAGTATCACCCCTTCCAGTCTATGCGCTTATTGTGCCAGGGGTGACAATTTTTAGACAAAAGTAAAGAAGTGCCCGACGGCTTAATCGGGCATCTTCTTGATTTTTATAATCCGTACGTAAGGACGCAGGGCGCGAGCCATAGCAGCGGCAGATTTGTACCGTTTGGAGATTTGCGTATCCGTGGCCTTTTGCACAATGTGGCGAATGGGTCCGCGGGGAATATCCACTGCCGGGTGCACGCCGGGTGATCATGGTATTCAGCAGTACCCCCAAGGCGTACAGGTCCGTGGCACGGTTGCTTTGTGCCACGCCGTACTGCTCCGGCGCCGCATAGCCTACGGTGCCAAGACTGCGGGTGTCCTGCTGGTCGCTACTGATTTCCCGGGCAATGCTCAGATCCAGCAAAACCGCTCGGTTCTCCGGCGTGATCATCACATTGGCGGGTTTAATATCCCGATGGACAATGCCCAGGCTGTGCAGTTCTTCCAGCGCATGACACAGGTCAATGGTATAGGCTGCTGCCTGCGCCGAAGTCAGTTGGCCGCTGTCCAGAATTTTGTCCAGGGTGCGCCCTTCTATATATTCTTCCAACACCAGCAGGTGCGCCTCTTCAGAGCACACTTCCAGAACCATGGGCAAATTACACAGCCGCTTGCCTCGCAGAGCGCGGTACACACCGTCGTTGCGGTTGCCGGAGCGGCGCAGCAGCATCTTTTTGCCGGTGTCTTTGTGGGCGTACAAAGACACAAAGCTGTCTTCCCGATCCTTAAATGTAATAACCTGCGTGTAGTGCTCTGCCAGGGACTGCTCCATATAGCGGCGCAGGTCGCTGATCTCCGTTTTCTCTGTTTTGCTCATCGGAGCGTATCCTCCCCATGGGCGGAAAGCAGCTGGTTGGTTTCATCCACGGTGTAGCGGTTCTCAATCCCGTAGATCAGCAGTGCATCCCGCTGTACCTTGGGATACAGGGCGGAGCGGCCGCTGATACGCAGCGCCTCCTGGCAGTCGTCGGTGGTCAGGCGCATACTGAGAATCAGGCGGATCACCTTGTCTCGGGACGCGATCTTGCGCCCATTGACAATATCGTAAAAATAGCAGTAGTTAAAGTCTGCCTTGTTGATGATATTGCACTTGGACATTCCGCTGCGTTCAATGGCTGCCTCCCAAAAATCCTTGGCTGCCAAAACGATCATATCCTCCCGGTTCTCTTCCAGGTAGTCGTCAATGGAGCAGTTGTTGTCTGCCAGCTGATCCAGCAGATCGTTGGTGTTTTTTGCCATACGGTTCTCCTTAATATACGATCACCTTGCCGGTGAATGTGGTGCGGATATAATCCACGTGGGGGCTGCCTTTTTGTACTTTAATGGTTTCCAAATTTGGAAATACCGTGCCGCGGCAAATGTATTTCAGCGTGCTGTCATATACCGTTGCACTCTTGGGAATCACCAAGGTCTTTAAGTGTTTGTTCTTAACGGATCCCATATCGAAGACTGCATTGTTTGGTATGGTATAGGTGACGGCTGGTTTGCCGGCCGGATAACAAAACAGGCGGTTGGGGTTGTTGGTGTTCGGCCCATAGTAGAGCACACCGTCTTTGCTAAAATACTGCTTATTATCCTCTGCCACATAGATGGCCTGCAAGCTCTCCGGCAGTTTGTAACCGGCGGGGCAGCTCACATAGGAATTCAGCCGCAGCTCGTGAATATGGGCATTGTTTTTTAAGGATTCTTCACAGTTGATAGCCGTACAGTATTCCGCCACATTCCAGCGGGTGGCTGTGTAGCCCTCGCAGTAGTATTGAGCAGCCCAGCTATTTGTGTTGTAGTAGTACAGCACGCCGTCCTGCATTTTTATATTGCCAGTTGTCGATTTCAATTTTGCTCAAAGCGGTACAGCCCAAGGCAAAGTTGGGAAGAATGCCCAGGTCTGCGTGATTGGGAAATACCACCTTTTTCAGCTTTTGCAGTCTTTGAAACTGCGTTTTGTACCCACAAGGTGTGGTAGACCTCAAAATCCTCAAAAACGGCCAGCTCTATATCCTTATTTGTAAAGGTGCCGGTACAGTAGTATTTCACCTGGTGTCCGTCAATGGCGGCAGGGAGTACCACAACTTTGGCGTTGCCGGTGTATTTGGACACCTTGGCATAGTCGCCGTCCAAGGTGTACTCGTATTTGTTATATTCCGGCTTGGGTAGGGCTGTGTTTTCCGGCTGCGTTGCAGGTTGTGTGGTGGTCGTTGTGGTGGTGCTGCCGGGCTTGGTGGTGCCGTTTGTGGACGGGGCTGTGGTGCCGGTGGTGCTGTGCCCGCTGCCGGTGCTTGTGCCGCCGTTCCCCGGATAGTTTGTGTTGCCGGTATTGTCCCGGTTGCCGGTGGAGCGGTTGTCTCTTTCCTCCTGTTCGGCGGCCTGCTCCGCGGCCTCGTTGGCCATGGCCTGCTTTTCCTCCGCCGTGGGGGCAATGCCCACCGCCTCTTTCCATCTTGCCGGTGGCGCTCTGTATCTTTTGCTCCGCTTTTTTTGCGGCTTTTTTCACTTTGCCCAGCAGTGTCTTTGGCTGCGCTTCCGTCTCCGTCTCCGCCGCTTGTACGGTGCCGGTGAGGGCACCCTCTGCGGTGACGGTATTTTGCTGGAGGAGCGGTGCCGCCATCACGCTGGGAATCAGTACCACCAGCAGAATCATCGCTGCCAGCACAGAGGATATCTGCTTGCGGTTGATACGCTTTTGGCTATGTTCTGCGCAGGATTTCAAATAGGCGGTACTGGGCTGTGCCGGGGTACAGGGGGTCATACACTGCAAACAGTAGTGCGCCTCCTCCGGCATGGCCGCCCCGCAATGGGGACAGTTCTTCTCTATCATTATATCTAATATTCTTTCCCTTTCCGTACGGTTCGCCACCGTTCGCATATACTTTATATTGTAGTGTGATTGGTGCTTTTGTCAATCCGATACAACAAAAAGATTTGAGTTAGGATATACGCTAATTGCGTACACTTGCGGTAAAAAAGCAACGAAAACCGCACCCCTTGTGAGGTGCGGTCTGTGTTTAGAACGGTTTATTTGCGCTTTTTGGCCAGCAGCAGGCAAGCGCCGGCAGCGGTAATGGCCATCACGCCGGCGGCAGCGGCATTGTTGCCGGTGGCCGGGGATGTTTTGGAAGTGCTCTTCTTGGTGGTTTCCTTGGTGCTCTTGTTTGCAGTGGTCTTCTCGGCGTTTTTCTTGGTGGTCGGCTCTGTCGGATCATCAGGATCGATCACTATGCGGCCGATCAGGTGGTCGGTGTAGTAGCCCAGTGCAGTCAGAGCGTCCTTGGTGGCCAGCGAATTCTCCTCGCCGTCGTAAGTGAACACACCGGTCGTCTTGGACTCGAATTTGCAAAGCAGGTCGTAGGCCTTGTCCGCCTTTTCCTGATCGTCCAGGGCGCTGTAAGCCATCAGTGCCATAGCGGTGGAGTCTGCATTGGCAGAACCCCAGCTGGTGTAACCCGCGTCGGACACATTTTTCTCCAGCAGCTCCACAGCGTCGTCAATGTAGGTTTTGTAATCGTCAGCATAGGGGGCCAAAGCGGTCAGGAACGCGCCCAGGTCGTCGGCAGATGCGCCGTAACCGCCCCAAAAGTCCGGACCCTCGCCCATCTTGTACAGATCGGTCAGGTTCTTGACCACGGACTGCACAAAGCTCTGGGGCGCGTCCACAATGGCGCAGGCTTCTGTCACCAGACGGTACAGGTAGTAATTGGTGCCATAAACAGCGGTGCCGCAGTTTTGCATCAGCTTGCTCAAGTCATAGCCGGCCACATCGGTGTAGTCCTCGCCCAAGGCGTCATACACGCAGATGACGGCAGCATACAGCTCCAGCTCCTCTGTGTTGTTGGTGCCGATCTGTGCATAATTGTCATCATATACCGGCACCGGGTAATACAGCTTGCCGCCGTTCGCCTTCAGCTCTTTCTCCACAGCAGCCTTAAAGCCATCCACCTGTGCATCGCTGGCATCGTAGTTGCGCACAGCAGCCAGCATGTCTACTGCGTCGGCCACGCCGAAGTCCTTGTCCTTGTACAGGTAGTTGGTGGCGCCCTCGGTCTGGCTCGCCACCTTTTCCAGGCGTTCGCCAATCTTGTCGTTGTCGGTTGCAGCAAAAGCGCTGTAAGCCGGCAGCAGCATACACACAGCCAGCAAAAGCGCAGTGCAGGTGCTCATCAGTTTTTTCATTGTTTTGTCCTCCGTTTTATTTTTTATTTGAACAGGTGAAACCTGCAAATATCGTTTTAGCGATCGGCTCCGGTGCATACATAATAGAATACCAGATTGTCGCCGCTGTCCATTTTATATTTGCCGCAGGAGGTCATAGGTACGGTGCCGTTGACCTTGTACATCCAGCCGCTGGCGCTTCCGCAGTCCTTTTCATCCAGGTTGTTGATCCCCACCACATAGACACCGTAGGAAGTGCTCTTGGCAGTTAGGCGTATGCCGTGGGCGTTGCAAGCCAGCTTCAGCACATCGTAGGCAGTGCTGCCCCGATTCACTGTGTGGCTCTCTGCGTGGATAATGTAGCCGTCGCTCGGTACAAAGCGCTCGTGGCCGCTTTTCAGCTGGCTCATGTGCTTGTGAATATTCTTGCATTCCACCGTAATGGTACAGGTCACGGTTTTGGCTGGGGAGTCGTGTGCCGCTTGGTGGTGTGCTTCTTAGTGGTTTGTTTGCGGGTGGTACCGCCGGTGGGGATCAGCCGGCGGAGCCGCCCTGCCACTTGGCGCTGTTTGCGGCGCGGCTGGTGGTTGTGCTTTTGCCGCTGCTGCCCTTTGCTTTGGCAGCTGTGCTGCCGGTCGGGGTGCCGCTTTTGCACCATCGGTTTTGGCGGTGGTGCCGGCTGCCGCTGCGCCTTTGGCTGTGGCGCCGGTGACCGTATTGGAACCGGCCTTGGCGGCGGTTGTGTCCGCTTCACCGGCTGCCGTAACGGTTTGACTCTGCGGAGAGGTACCGGTCTGTTCGTTGACTCCGGTTGTGCAGCCGGTAAAGAACAGCGCCAGTGCCAACATCAGCAGTGCAATGCTTTTTCGTGTTCTTTGCAAATAAAAAGTCCCTTGCCGTGGGCAGGGGACAGAAAAGGGCGCAGTTATACCAGCGCTGCCTCCACATCTTTCCCCTAAGCCCAAAAGTGTGTTTGCGATCTAAAGCCTGCGGCGGGTGTCCCGACTTACGATATACTCACTCTGCGCCTTCTCGCTTGCGCAATGGCCTGTGCAGAGCAAAACTCGATCACGGTAATGGCGGTTGTGACGGCGTTGCACCGTGCTTCCGATTTGATCCCTTCCGGGAACCGCGGCTCTTTTTGTTTTTACAGTATATCACCTTTTTTTTCTTTGGGTCAACACAGTTGCATAAAATCCCGCTATCTGTTATACTGAAATAGATATATTTTGTTTTAAGATAACGGAGCTTTCGCAAGTATGTACGACAGCATTGAACAAATCATTGCCGAAAAGGGCATTTATACCGGGCTGACCCGTGGAACCTCTATGTGGCCGCTGATCCATCAAGGGCGGGACAATATTATTATCGTGCGTCCCCGGGGGCGGCTAAAGAAGTACGATGTGCCGGTGTATCGCACCCCCGGCGGCAAGTACATTATGCATCGTATTGTGCGGGTGCGCCCAGAGGATTATGTAATTATCGGCGACAATCGGCTTCAAAAGGAATATGTTACGGACGACAGCATTTGCGGCGTGCTGGCCGGGTTCTATAAGGACGGAAAGCGATATGTGGACTGCCAAAACAGTCGCCGCTACCGGCTGTACAGCCGGGTGTGGGTGGCACTTTACCCGGTGCGCCCGCTGATCATGTTTGTCCATAAAGGCTGCGGCTGGATCCGTCGCCATATTTTTAAAAGAGGTGAACGATCCTGAACCGTACCAAACGAAAGCCCTCTCGCTCCGATTGGGCTGCCATTCGCTGGATGACTGCCATCGGCAAGAGCCAGCTGCCCAAAGCGGCGGTACTGCTGTTTACCAACGCGCTGGGCGCGGCGCTGTCTGTGTGCTTTGCCAATTTTTCCAAGCATATCATTAACGGCGCTACCGAATACAAGGACTGGGGTTATGTGGTGCGCTATGCCGTTTATCTGCTGATCCTGATCATGGTGCAGATGGCACTGAATCTAATCGGCAGCAGCTTTTCCGAGCGATGCAAGGCGCGCCTGGATATGATCTTCAAAAAGCATATGCTCCAGGTGCTTATTAAAAAGGACTACGCCAGTGTGTCCAAGTACCATACCGGCGAGCTGAATAATCTGCTGTTTAACGATGTGCAGGTGATTACAGACGGTTATACCACCTTGTTGCCCAATGTGGTGTTTTTTATCGTCAAGCTGCTGAGTGCCTTTATTTACCTTGTGATTATTGACAAGGTGTTTGCCCTTGCCTTTTTGGTGGGCGGGGTGTTTGTGTTCCTGTCTACCCGTATGTTTCGCAAGACCTTAAAGCGTTTGCACAAGCAGGTCCAGCAAACGGAGGGCAAGACCCGCTCCTTTATGCAAGAGACCATCAGCAACCTGCTGGTGATCAAGACTTTTGTGGCGGAGGATAAGATCAACCAGCAGACGGACGCGCTGCAACAGGAGAATTATGTGGCGCGTATGAAGCGGCGCTTCTTTGGCATTGCCGCCAATGCCGGGCTGTCTACCACCTTTAATATCGGCTA
>ENA-OPYV01000296-OPYV01000296.1-human-gut-metagenome-genome-assembly--contig:-NODE-296-length-15114-cov-2.448989_pt1 | contig 15114 bp, 19 predicted proteins | sample MGYA00242474_ERZ504485 | MGnify/ENA primary metagenome ERZ504485 (study PRJEB26092, sample SAMD00036263) | human gut metagenome | host: Homo sapiens | study: EMG produced TPA metagenomics assembly of...
ACTTAGGCATGGCTCCTCCCCCTCCTTTTCCAGTTCTGCCAGCACGGCGCTGTCTGTTTGGTCATCATAGGTACTGCGGGGTTACGCTCTTTTTGAACGCGCAGACCGAGGCAAAATCGCAGTATTCGCAGGTTTTGTCATGGTCCTTAGCCTGTACCGGGTGCTGGCCGATTTGACCGTTTTGCAGGGCGTTGCCCATATCCGCCACCAGCGCTTCGATCTTGCGCTGAAGCAGCCCCAGCTGTTCTAAGCTGGCAAGGGAGCCGCCCACGCCGCTTTTTTTCAGCCGTACAGGAATGTACTTGCCCGCCAGATCGTGCTCCATGGCCGCCGGAATGTCGCAATCCGGTTGGTAATCACTATGCCGTTCATACCGAACGCCTTGTCCTCCTGACCGGCAATATCCTTTTCCGCGCTGCTTTTCGTCTCCACTGTCATCACACTGCGGGCAGCGTGCATATACAGTACCCCGGCAGGCACACCCGCATAAGGATTGCTGCCGTCGGCGCATACATTAAACAAATATAAGAACATTTGCAGGTTCAGCCCGTTAACAATATCTGCCAGACGAAAGGCCTTGCGCCGGACTTGTAGTCCACCACGCGGACGAACTGCTGACCGTCCTGCTCCAATACATCCACTCGATCCACAGATCCGCGAATGCGCAGGCTGCCGCCATCCTGGAGCGGGATCACCTTGGAATGCACCGCTCCGTCCACATCAATGGGCAGTTCAAAGGCCTTGGCCTCAAAATCGCTCTCGGCAAACTCCCCTGCCAAACGGCACACCACATCCACCAGCATTTTGGACAGGCGGCGGAAGTTGTAGCGGAAGCGGGAAGGCATATCCGACGGATCGCCCATCTCCTCCTTAAAATACTGTTCAATATAGCCGTCCACCAGCGCAGTAATCTGCTTTCTGTCATAGTCGGGCAGTTGCTTGGTGCCCACCTCAGACAGCAGTTTTTCCAGCACATAGTGGATCAGCGTGCCCCGCTCCATAGGATTGATCTCCGCCTTTTTGGCGAGGCTGTGCCCCCAGCCCAAACTTGCAGAAATAACGATAGGGGCAGTTGTAATAATCCTCAATGCGGGAGGCGGACAACACCATATCCTTGCCAAACAGTTTGCGTGCAGTGGCAGTATCTTTGATCATCGGTGTACGGTTCTCCGCCAGCGCCTGTACCGCCGCATACTGCGGCTCGTCGCTGAAATAAGCACGCAGCGCCACGAAGAAAGGATCCGTGCTATCATAAAGGCCGGACATCAGTTCAAAGGCATTTTGCGGTGTATCGACCAGATTCAGGCCGTTTGCCGGGTTCCATTTTTCTACGGTCAGATTCGGGAACAGCGCCTGTATGCCGGTGACAATGGCCGACGGTGCGTCTGCCCGCCCGGTAGCGGTATAGGTAACAAACAGCCGCTCCCGAGGGGCGCTCACCGCCTTATAGGCAAAATACCTCTCCTGTAAATTCAAAATTTCGCCAAAGGAATACAGCTTAAAATCATGCGCCGCCAGTTGCTTGCGCTCATTGTCGCTGAGCAGGCCGCCACTGGTGACCGTTTGGGGAAATTCCCCTTCGTTGGCGCCCAGAATAAACAGCGCCCGCAGATTATTGAACCGCATACGATCCGCCTGGCCCACCTGCACATTGTCAAGCCCCATTGGGATCTCGCCCAGGTCCTCCGTATGGGTCACCAACGCATAGAGGGCACAATAATCCTTCAACGCCATGGGCTTCTCCGGCAGCACTGTTGCCAGCTGGTCCAAAATGCGCATCAGCACATCCCAAGTGCGCCCCTGCTCCTCTGCCAGCGCAGACGCGCCGTCCTGCGCAAGCCCTGCCGCCAGCTGTTGTAAATGCTTATCCGCATGGTAGGCTTTTATGGCCTCAAACAAAGCGGTGCTGATCTGCCGCGGTGTGGCGCCGTGCACTTTCTTTTGGAACGCCAAGAGCGGCTCCATCAAGCTTTGCCGCAGGGCGTTGATCCGTTCCAACTGCACCCGGTCGCTGTCACTAAGCACACCGGCAAAGCCCTTGGGCGACTTGTCAAATGGTTGCTTCCAGGCAGCACCATTGATGCCCCAGGTATACACATAATTTTCCGTACGATGCAGATCCGGGCTGTCGGACACATCGGTCAGACCGGTTTTGATCAGACTGAACAGATCGTCGCTACGCCAGCCGTAGATCACAGATCGCATCAGATACATAGGAAAGACCAAGATCGGCTGGGCGGTCACCGGCTGCCGCTGGTCTGCATAGTAAGGCACGCCGTATTTTTCAAAAGCTGACGCCAGCACAGGTGCATATTTTTCCCGGTCACGCATGGTTACAGCAATTTCCCCGGCACGGTAGCCACAGCGCAGCAAACCCTTTATCTGTAAGGCCAAATCATTACAGGCATCCGTCACGGTAGAAGCTGCATACAGGCGAATGTGCTCCGATGGAATCTCCGTCTCCGGCGCTTGGTCGGCAAAAATATACTGCTCTACCCCGGCGCAGATCCGCATAATCCGTGCGGCAGTTTTCGCTGAGCTGCAACGCGTTGGTGGGCACGCCCGCTTTATCGGCAATGCGCTGCAAAATGCCTGCCGTCTCATTCACATAGGCAAACAGGTCGTAGCCGTCTCCGGTACCAAAGGAGTCGCTGTCCAGTGCAATATAAACCGCCTTGGCCTCAGCAATAATCCGCTCCAAAATCTTATATTCCTGGGCTACAAAGCCATTAAATCCGTCTAAAAACACGGTTTGACCGGCAAAGTAGTTTTGATCCTTGATTTGGTCATACAAGCGAGTCAGTCGGTTCGCCGGATCCGCAAAACGGTCTCCAAGCAACGCCTCATACGCGGTCATAATACGCGAAAAGTCCCGCATTTTGCACCGCAGAATATCCGTATCCAGATCGTCCGCCGCCGCATATACCGCCGCACCGGACAGATTGCAGGACTTCATCTCGTCATAAATGCCGGTCATGGACTGCACAAAGGCCGCAGAACTGCCTTTCTTCTCAAACAACTCCAGATCCGGGCGCACTTGGTCAATGGCCGTTTTCATCAAAATGGCCTTGCCGCCCTTGGTCAGCGGTTTTCTGCCGTCGGCGCCGTACAAACGGTCGCATTCATCACAAAGGCGCGAAAAGGAGAGACATCGAACGGCGTGCGCTCGTGCCTCCCCCAGTTGCTCCAGCAGACTGTACTCGCTGATAAATGAGTACTGCTCCGGTGTGATGAGAAGCACCTGTGTTTCTCCCCGGTCAATCTTGTCTGCAATGCGATTTCTTATATATTCGGTTTTGCCATACCCGGATCTGCCAAAAACAAGTTGCAGCATACAGGTCTCCTTTTTATTTTTTGAAGCCGGAAAGATCCAGCTTATCAAAGCGGGTCAGGAATTGCGAAATCTCATCGGCAACCTTTGCGGCAGTACCCGCCACATCGTTCTCAATGTTCAAGGGCAAGATCGGATCGTGCACAGACAGGCGCAGCAAAAACCAGCCGCCGGGTATGTTGATGCGCACACCCTCATAATTCTCCGGCTCCACGCTCCAATTCTCATGGTCGGCCGCGAATGCAGCCAGTTGTGCCATCACATCTTCCCCATAGTCGTGAAAGTCCTCTAAGAGAATGGGCACACGGATCTCCACACTCTCTGCCGGGCGGTGCAGATTGGCCGTCAGGTCCTCAATGGTCTTTCCCTCTCGGCGCAGTTTGGCTGCCTTAATGACAATCTTCGTTGCCAAATAGGCGCCATCGTCCAGAAAATAATTATCCTTTAGTGCTGCATGGCCGCTGGTCTCAATAGCAAGAGCTGAGTCTACGCCGCTATTGTTCAGTTCAATACTCTTGTCGATTACATTCTTATAGCCGCGACGATAGCGCAGCTGCTTGCCCCCAGGTTCTGCTCAATAAAGGTGCGCAGACCGTCGGAGGTCAGGCTGTCGGTCACCACTGTGGTGCCCGGGTGATCCTCCAGCACAATGGCCGCCGCCAAGGCAACCAGCGTGTTACGGTTGATCTCCTGCCCGGTGGCGCCAATGCAGCCCATACGGTCCACATCCGTATCAAATATCAGACCCAGGTCAGCGCTGCTGTCCAGCACCATTTTGGAGGCGGCATCAATAGCGCCTTTATTCTCCGGGTTTGGAATATGATTGGGAAACATGCCGTCCGGCTCCAGAAATTGACTGCCGCTTACATCGGCACCCAACGGCGCCAGCACCTGATCGGCGTAAAATCCGCCGACACCGTTACCGGCATCCACCACAATGTGCAGACCCTCCAGCGGGCGGTCACCATTTTGCACGCCGTCCACAATCTGCCGGCGCAAAAGGGCGGCATAATCGTTCATAAAGGGCAGCATCACAGGTGCATTGTCGGTACCTGCCGGCACTTCCGCGTCATAAGCCAGCTCCAAAATGGCGCTTACATTCTCCCCTTCCAGACCGCCGCCGGAAGTAAAGAATTTCAGCCCGTTTCGGTCAAAGGGATGATGGGACGCGGTGATCTCCAGCGCCGTTTGCACCGGCTCATTTTCTACAATACTCATAAACATAGAGGGGGTCGTTGCCAGTCCGCAGTCAAATACCCTGCACCCGCAGGCACAAAAGGCCGTCATAGCCGCCGCTGCAATACGGGGGGAAGAAATGCGACAGTCCTGCCCTACGGCAATGCCAAAGGTATCTACCTGCTCCTTACGGCAGTACCACTTATAGAAACCCACACAGATCTTCTTCACCGTTTCATCTGTCAGCTGCACACCGTGCTCCGCCGTTTCTACCGCCGTACCGCGCACATCTGTGCCGCTTTTCAGGTGCAAAAATTCTTTTTTATTCATCATCGATCAATCCCTCCGACAGCATATTTTCGTATGCTTCTATAAAGATTTTATATAACGGAAATGCCGCGGCAAATCCGGCTTTTAACTCGTCGATCAGCGCAGTCGAGCCAATGTGCTCCAAGTTCCACCCGGTATAAGAGAACGACATGTCCTTTGCATTCAAATAGGGCTGCAGCGCCTTGGGTGCATCCGGCAGCCCGGTCTTTTTGTAGCTGTTATAGCAGCCAAAGTGCATACCTGCGTCTTCTGCCTGTTTGACTGCATGCGTCCACTTGCGCGGGTGGGCCAAAATCACCTTGCGCAGTTCGTCAAACTGGGCGGGCTTTTGCACAAAGAAGCCCAGACCCATGGTGTAGCACACCGGCGAAAACTCGAACCAAAAAACGGTGCGCATGGGTACTGCTTCTTGTGTCGCCGGAGCATGAGCCACAGGTTCTCCCGATACATCATCTTGCTTTTGGAGCGACGGGTGTCTCTGCGAATGCGAGAAACAGTGTACACAGGATCCGTGTACATTTTATCGTCCAGCTGTGTCATCATCTCCGCCAGATCCAGCACAATTTGCCGCATGGGGATCGTGGCCAGCTGTTTTAATTCTTCCTTATGTTCTTCATAAAATGCCTTAGAATCGTTAAAGCGGTTTTCGCTGAGCAGCTCAATGGCTTTTGGGGTAATTCCGTTAAAATTTGTCATGCTTTAAGAGTCCTTTGTTTTTGCATTTGCTGGGCTGCCAGTTCCGCACAGATCTTGGCGGAATGGAATTGCAGACCGCCTTGGATCCAAGCGTAATACGGCGGCCGAATTGGGGCGTCTGCCGACAGTTCGATAGACGAACCCAGCGTAAACGCACCGGCGGCCATCACCACCTGGCTGTCATAGCCGGGCATATCCCACGGCTCCGGCAGCACAAAGCTGTCAATCGGACTACCGCTTTGTACCCCCTGGCAAAATGCAACCAGACTGTCCGGGTTTTCAAGTCCCAGACACTGCACAATGTCCTGCCGGGGTTCATCCCACTTGGGGGTCACATCGTAGCCAAAGGACTGGTACAGCGCCGCAATATACACAGCGGATTTCAGCGCCTCGCCTACGGTATGGGGCGCATAGAACAGGCCCATATACAGCTCCCGATTCATTCCCAGTGTGGCGCCCACTTCCCGCCCCAGTCCGGGGGTGGTCAACCGATAGGCGCACTTTTCTACCAAATCGTGGCGCCCGGCTATGTAACCGCCGGTGCGGGCCATACCGCCGCCGGCGTTTTTGATCAGCGACCCGGCAATCAGATCTGCCCCCACCTGGGTGGGCTCTTGCTTATTGACAAATTCACAGTAACAGTTGTCTACCATCACAATGCAGTTGGGGTTCTTCTCTTTGGCAATCTCTGTCACCTTTTGCGTCTCCTCTAAAGAGAGACTGGCACGCAACTCATACCCGCGGCTGCGCTGGATATACACCATGGTCACCGTATCGTCCACCGCTTTGGCAATGGCTTCATAGTCCAAATGTTCCTCTTTCAGCGGCACGCAGTCAAAAGCAATGCCATAGTCCTTCAGCGACCCCATATTTTCACCGGTAAGCCCGATCACGCTGTGTAGCGTGTCATAGGGCATACCGCTGACGCACAGCATTTTGTCCCCCGGGCGCAGCACACCAAACAGCGCCACAGCCAGGGTGTGGGTGCCGCAGGTAAATTGTGGCGCACCAGCGCGTCCTCCGTGCCGAACACCTGCGCCCATACTTTGTCCAGGGTCTCCCGACCCTCGTCGCCATAACCGTAGCCGGTGCTGCTGCCAAAGTGCCGCTCACTGATGCCGTTGTCCATAAAGGCCCGCAGCACCTTCAGCTGATTGTATTCCGTTATCTCGTCAATCTCCGTAAATCGTGGCGCTACCTGCTGCAACGCAGCGGCAGACGCGGACTCGATTCTCGGGTCCAAATTGAAAAAAGGGGGTCATTGATATTGTCTCCATAATCCTTGATTGATAAATCCGTTTTGCAGGTAAAACTGTTCATTGCGCCCTGGCTCACGCATTAAGTATACAGTGCCCTTGCAGTCTGCCACCAGCGCCGCACCAGCATAGAGCCGTAGCCCATGCGGCGGAATTCCGGCTGGGTTCGCACGGCGGTGAGCACTGCGCCCTTATCCGTTACGGATGATAATATACCGCTGGCCAGGATCATGCCGTCCATACGCAAGGTCAGCGCCTTGGCGCCGCCGTGGCGAATACGATGGCTCAGATCTACATACCAGCTTTCAAAATCCTGGCTGTCGTAGTCAATAAAATTATATAGATCCATGAGTTTTGGATAGCTGTCAAACACAGCCATACCGCTTTGCACATCGTAGCGCCGCACAGACTGCATCATCGGCCCCTCTCTGTAAGGCCGATCCATGCAAAAATCCGCTGTACAAAGCAGCGTACCATATCCCATGGCCGCAAAAAAGGCCGTCAATTCTTCCCGGTCCGCATTTTCCGTTAAGGACAAAGTGCAGTCCCGATCCAAATACGATAAAACCGCAGTCATTTGCCCGCTCTCCGTTCTTTGCACATAAAAGCGAGCGAAGTTGTAATCACAGCCGTAGCTTTCTGCCAGCGCCAGCACCCGTACGGAAAACAAATCCGTTTGTTCATACTGCCGCAGCAGATCTAAATTCTGTTGATACTCAATCATATAATTTAGGCAAAAGGGCGGCCAATAGTGCACGGGTAGCGTCTATATCCGACTGCTGCACCACAGAGGCGCCGGAGTGGATATACCGGCAGGGCAGGCTCACAGCCAGCGCCGCGCTTCCCTGTCCGGCCCGTTGCAGCGCGCCGGCATCGTTGCCGCCGGCAATGGCGGTTTTGGTCTGGCTGGAAATACCGTTCTCGTCGGCTGTTTCTCTGGCCATACAATATGGCGCCCGGTCATAAATGGTGGCGCCGTCCATAAAGCTGACCACCGGGCCATCACCAAGCACGCACACCCGCTTATCGCCGGTCACGCCGTCTAAGTCCGCTGCGGTGGTGGCTTCCAGCACCAAAACACGATCCGGCTGGACCCGACTGCCGGTACAGGCAGCGCCCCGCAGGCCCACTTCTTCCTGCACCTGGAAGCAGAACCAAGTGTCTGCCTCCAGCTCCGATTGTAAAAGCTCGATCATCAGCATGCAGCCGATCCGGTCGTCCAGAGCTTTGGCACAAATTTTTACCGTCGCCAAAGGCAACATACGACTCGCTGAAATAGGCAAAACTGCCTACCGGCGCCATCATTTCCGCTGTTTGCTTATCAGCGGCGCCCACATCTATCAATAATTCATCAAAGGAAGGCACTTTCTTCCCTGCATCCTCATGGAGCAGGTGAATGGGCACCGTACCGACCATACCGAAGCCGCCGTTTTCCAGCGCCAAGCGGCGCCCCAGCACCACAGAAGGGTTAATCCCGCCTACCGGTGCAAATTGCAGGTAGCCCTCCTCGGTGGCGCCGGTGATGATAAAGCCCACCTCGTCCATGTGGGCAGAGAGCATGACCCGCTTTTCCGGGGTGCGCTTGCCTTTCTTAAAGGCGATAACAGAGCCCATCGCATCCACGGTGCAGGTGGTGCAATAGGGCCGGATCTGTTCTAAATATAGTCACGCACCGCCGCTTCATTGCCGCTGGTGCCGTTCAAATCGCATAAGGTTTTAAGCACGGTGTTCACCTGCTTTCATTCGCACAAAAGCAGCCAGCAGCGCCGCCGTCTGCTCCACATCGGCGGTATCTACAACCTCTGCAGGGGTGTGCATATATTTTCCGGGATAGACACCAGCGCGCAGCGTACACCGCTGCCGCAAATGCTAATGGCATCTGCATTGGTGCCGGTGCGCCCGGCCATCACTTCCGTTTGATAGGGTATCTGATTTTCCTTAGCAAGGTCCAGCAGATCCTTGCTGAACTGCCGATCCAAAATCGGAGAAATACCGATCATCGGCCCCTTGCCCATCGCGCCGCAGTCCCGCGTCTTGCAGCCGGGTGTGTAGGCAAAAGACACATCTACGCTAACGCTGGCATCTACGCCACGGTCAAACAGCGCCGTCTTGGCACCGCGGGTGCCGACTTCCTCCTGGGCGGTGAATAACAAGGTTACCCGGCATGGCACATCTTTCAGCTGCTCTGCCGCCAGCAGAACCGCCGCCACGCCGCTACGGTCATCCAAACAGTTGGCACTGACCCGAGTACCGTCCAGCGGCGTAAAATGCTTCGCAAAGGTTACGCAGTCCCCTGCCGCTACCAAATCCTTGGCCGCCTGGGCGGTCAGCCCAAGATCAATGGAAAGCTCGTCAATGGGCGCCGCTTTCTTGCCGTCCTCCCCTTTTGCAAATGGGGTGGCAAGGTGGAGATGACCCCGGGCAGATCCCGCTTGCCATGAACCACCACCCGCGCGCCGGGCAAAATCCGAGGGTCGATCCCACCGCACTTGGCAAAGTGCACATAGCCGTCGTCGCTAACACCTGTGACTACAAAGCAAATTTCGTCCCAGTGGGCCTCCAGCACCACATGGTAACCGCTGCCGAAGGTGCAGCTGATATTGTGCATGGCGTCCACCTGCACATCGCCAAAGGACGCCAACTTGGCAGTCAGCAGGTTCAGCACTTCCTCATCAGAAAAGGGTGTGCCGGTAACTGCCGTTAATTCCTGCAACAGCGCCGCTGTGTTTGTACTCAAAATGCGTTCACCAACCTTTTGAATTCCCGTCCGCGATACTCAAAATGTCTTAAACTGGTCAAAGGCGGGGCAAGCCGGGCAAAGAGACACAATATCTCCGGGCTGCGCTGCCTTGCGTGCCGCTTCTACCGCCTGTGCCAAATCTTTCACTTTTATAATTTGCAGCTGATCCGGATCATAATCCGGCGCTGCCAAAACGGCCTGTTCAATCTTATCCGCCGTTGCACCGTTCAAATCAAAATTTTCACATGGGTCAACAGGTCAGGCACCATCACGGACAAATCGTTGCCCTTATCCGAGCCGCCTTGAATCGCAATGATTTTTTGATTAAAGGCACGCACGCCGCTGATCACTCGGCTGGGAGAAGTGGCAATGGAATCGTTATAATACTTTACCCCGTCCGCCTCACGGACAAACTCAATGCGGTGCTCCACGCCGCCAAAGGTGCGGGCCACCTCTCGGATCTGCTCCGGCTGCACCAGTCCCCACACCGCCGCGATGGCCGTGCAATAATTGGCAATATTGTGCCGCCCGGGCAGACGAATATCGGAAGCGGGCATAATCTGCGTCACCGTACCGTCCTCTGCATAGACAATATTGTCGTTATCATCTAAGTATGCGCCGGTATTAACCGGTTTTCTAATGAAAATTCCGCCAACTTGCCCCGCACATCGTAGCGCATATCGTGGTACACCCGGTGGCCGATGGAATAATCACAGTCCGCGTTCAGCACCGTACGCTGGGAGGGACTTTGATAAATCAAAACATTTCGCTTGGCGTCCACATATTCGTCCAGAGAGATATGGTGATCCAAATGGGTGGATTCGATATTCGTTACCACCGCAATATCCGGCTGATGCACCAGATTGCCCATGGTCAGCAGCTGAAAGGAGGACAGCTCACAAACCGCATAATCAGAGGGGGTCAGATCCTCCAGATACGGCAGCATGGCCTTGCCGATATTACCGCCGATCACTGCGGAGTGGCCAGCCTTTTTCAGCATTTCGTAAATCAAGGTGGTCGTTGTGGTCTTGCCGTTGGAGCCGGTAATGCCAATGATCTTGGCCGGGCAGTAACGGAAGAATTCTTCCATCTCGCTGGTCACCGTTTGGCCCCGCTCAATACATTCACCGATCCAAGGATTTTGGAATGGCAAAATGCCGTTGCTGCGGAAAATGATGTCCATCTCCGGCAAAATACGCAAATAATCCTTGCCTAAGGAGAACTGCACACCGCAGGCACGCAGCTCCTCACAAGTCTTTTTTCCAATATAGCTCTCGTCCCGACTGTCGCAGGCATATACTTGCAAGCCATAGCGAGCCAAAAACAGCGCAGACGGCGCGTTGGCCACCCCCATACCCACAAAAGCAATCTTCTTACCCCGCAGGGACGCAATATAATCTTTTACCTTTTCTGTCATAGCTGTCTCCTTAATCGTGTGCGAAGAATGTGCCGTTCTTAAATTCTGCCAGAGTAAAGGTTTTCATCTTTTCCTCCAGCTTATCCTGAAACGGCAGGCGCTCGCCCTTATTTGCATCGGCAATGGGCAATTCGCAGCCCATTACATAATTGGCGATCATCTGCTGGCATTTGCTCACCCGGTTGCCCAAGAAGTACACCCGTCCGGTATCCGCCTCGGCAATGGCATAGGCGATCTGCAACTGATCCCGCTTGCCATAGCAGGTAATGGATTTGCTCAGGTCAATGGCGTCTTCCCCGGCCGTGTCCGTTACAAACAAGATCACGCCGTTGCCGCTGCGCTTCATCTTCTGTACCGTCAGATCGGTAAATGCCGCGTCGGAATAAGCCAAAATATCGCCCCGGGTCAGCGCTTCCGTCTCCACCACATAAAAGAATTCTTTTTCTTCATGGCTCGAGCGTCAAAGGGCATATCGCATAGTTCCAAATCTCGCTCAACGGTGTAGCCGTACCGATCCAGGTCTGCCAGCACCGCTGCGGTCAGCGGCTGGATCTCTCGCTCCGGTCGATCGGACAAATAATACCCGGCATCTGCCAGTTCGTCCTCAATGCGGCTGAGATACCCGTCCACTTTACCGTACTTGGAGTAGTACATCAAAAGCATGAACATAGAGGCGATCACCAGCGCGTCACACACATAATTCATCACCAGTGCAGCCACGTGACTGGCCTTTGCTACCATCGGCTCCGCACCGATATACACCACCAGCACTGCAATAGCTGCGTACAGCAAAATGCGCATGGCTTTATATAACTTTTTCTGCTTTTTTCGAATTTCTCTCATTTCACCATTTCCATAAACTGCGCTTCGTCGATTACCGGGATACCCAAAGCGTTTGCCTTATCCAGTTTGCTGCCGGCAGCCTCGCCTGCCAGTACATAAGTGGTCTTTTTAGAAACAGAGCCGCTGGCCTTGCCCCCAAAGGACTCGATCATGGCCGCCGCTTCGCTGCGCTTTAAGGTGGGTAGCGTACCGGTAAGCACAAAGGTCATACCTGCAAAGCGGTGATCCTCCACCTTCGTCTTGCTAACCATCTGCACACCGGCGGCTTTCAGCTCCCCGATCAGCGCCTTGGCGCCGTCGGTAGCAAAGAAGTCAGCCACACTCTCCGCCATAATTTGACCAAAGCCGTCAATAGCAGCAATCTCCTCCACAGTAGCGGTCATAATGCGATCCATATCTCCAAAGTGGGTCGCCAGCAGCTTGCCCGCTTGGCACCGATATGGCGAATGCCCAGTGCAAACAGCAACCGGGAAAGGTCGTTCTCTTTGGACTTCTCCACAGAGGCTAAAATATTCCCGGCGCTGGTCTCCTGGAACCCGTCCAGGGCGGCGATCTTCTCTTTCTCCAGCCGATAAATATCACCGGCAGAGCGGAGCATACCCGCCTGCACAAAGGTCTCTATGATTGCCGGGCCAAGCCCCTCAATGTCCATAGCGTCACGAGAGCAGAAGTGGATCAGATTGCGCAGCAGCTGTGCCGGGCACTCCGGGTTCACACAGCGAATCGCCGCCTCGTCCTCCTCACGGATCACCGCCGCGCCGCAAGAGGGACACACAGCCGGGAAAGTATAGCAGGGATTGCCGCCGTGTTTGGTCACGCACAACACTTCCGGGATAATATCGCCGGCTTTTCGCACAGTAACCGTATCACCGATGGCAATGCCTTTTTCCGTAATAAAATCCTGATTATGCAGCGTGGCGCGACTGACGGTGGTGCCCGCCAGATGAACGCTTTCCAGCACAGCGGTAGGGGTCAGCACCCCGGTACGACCTACGGCGATCTCAATATCCAGCAGCTTTGTTTCTTTCTCCTCCGGCGGGTACTTGAAAGCAATGGCCCACTTGGGGAATTTGGCGGTAGAGCCAAGAACCTGCCGCTGGTCAAAATCATCTACTTTAATGACAGCGCCGTCAATATCGTATTCCAGATCGCCCCGGCGTTCACCGATGGCGTGGATCTCATCCAGCACCTTGTCAAAATCCGCATAACAAGGGAAATCATCTACCGTGTGGAAGCCCAAATATTTAAGATAATCCAAGGACTCCTTGTGAGAATGCAGGGTCTTGCCCTGAATCTGCTGAATGTTGAATACAAAAATATCCAGTCCACGAGTAGCAGTCACGCTACTATCTTTTGGCGCAGAGAACCGGCTGCCGCATTTCGTGGGTTCTTAAAGGGCTTTCTCCGGCAATCTGCTGTCGATCCACCACCTGCTCAAAGCTGCGGTGCGGCATATACACCTCGCCCCGCACCTCCAGGTACGGCAGCGGATCCTTAATTATAAGCGGAATGCTGCGGATCACCCGCAAATTGCCGCTCACATCTTCGCCCACATCGCCGTCGCCTCGGGTAGAACCACGCACAAACACGCCGTCCCGGTATTCCAGACTTACGGACAGACCGTCGATCTTCGGCTCCACCACATAGCGCGGGTGGTCCACACTTCCCTGCACCCGCCGGTCAAAGTCTCGCAGTTCTGCGGTACTAAACGCATCCTGCAAGCTTTCCATACGCACTGTATGGGTCACCGGGGGCAAAGGAATTATCCGCCTTGCCGCCCACTTTTTTGGGTGGGACGTCCGGAGAGACGTAGCGTGGATTGGCCTGCTCCAACGCCTCCAGTCGGCGCATCATCATATCGTACTGATAGTCCTCAATCTCCGGCGCGTCGTCGTTATAATACTTATCCGAGTAGTAGCGCAGCTTTTGGCGCAAGTCCTCGATCTCCTGTAAAACAGTCACTGCATTTTCACCTGCTTATTATCTGTTTATAATCTTATTCATTATAGCAATTTTTGTCCGGGTATTCAACAATTATACGCCATTTTTTACCCGGAGTACAAAAATAGGCACCTGCGCCACCGATCCGGGGGCCACAGGTGCCAAAATGTGATTTTGTCGGTTACAGGGTAAATTTGCGGAATACTTTCTTGCCCTTACGCACCACAGCGCCGGCTTCTAATCCGCCTTGCTGACGGTGGCATACACATCATCCACTTTTTCGTCATTCAGGCTCACGCCGCCCTGGGTGATCAGCCGTCTGGCCTCACCCTTGGACTTAACCATACCGCCCAGCACCATCAAATCCATCAGGCCGATGCTGTCGTCGGTCAGGCTGTCTGCCTCCACCTGGGTGGTGGGCATATTTGCGTTGTTTGCACCGCCGCTGAAAATGGCGCGGGCTGCTTCCTGGGCTTTCTTGGCTTCTTCCTCGCCGTGCACCAGATTGGTCAACTCATAAGCCAGTACTTCCTTGGCGGAGTTCAGCTGCTGGCCCTCCAACTTTGCATACTCGTTGATCTGCTCCATAGGCAGGAATGTGAGCAGCTTCATGCACTTGATCACATCTGCGTCGTCCACATTGCGCCAGTACTGGTAAAACTCATACGGAGAGGTCTTTTCCGGATCCAGCCAAACGGCGCCCTTTTGGGTCTTGCCCATCTTCTTACCCTCGGAATTCAGCAGCAAGGTAATGGTCATGGCAGAGGCGTCCTCCCCCAGCTTGCGGCGGATCAGCTCCGTGCCGCCCAACATATTGGACCATTGATCGTCGCCGCCAAACTGCAAGTTGCAACCATATTTCTGGAACAGAGTGTAGAAGTCATAACTCTGCATGATCATGTAGTTGAACTCCAGGAACGACAAGCCCTTTTCCATCCGCTGCTTATAGCACTCGGCAGTGAGCATACGGTTCACGGAAAAGCAGGCGCCCACTTCCCGCAGTACTTGCAGGTAGTTCAAATCCAGCAGCCAGTCGGCGTTGTTCACCATCAGGGCCTTGCCCTCGCTAAAGTCAATAAAGCGGCTCATCTGCTTTTTGAAACAGGCGCAGTTGTGGTCAATGGTCTCCTTGGTCATCATCTGGCGCATATCGCTGCGGCCGCTGGGGTCGCCGATCATGGCGGTGCCGCCGCCGATCAAAGCGATGGGCTTGTTGCCGGCCATTTGCAGCCGCTTCATCAGGCACAGCGCCATAAAGTGACCCACGTGCAGACTGTCTGCGGTAGGGTCAAAGCCAATATAAAACACGGCTTTACCGGTATTGACCAGGTCGCGTACCCGCGCCTCGTCCGTTACCTGGGCAATCAGCCCCCGTGCTTGCAAA
>ENA-OPYV01000297-OPYV01000297.1-human-gut-metagenome-genome-assembly--contig:-NODE-297-length-15035-cov-3.083579_pt1 | contig 15035 bp, 15 predicted proteins | sample MGYA00242474_ERZ504485 | MGnify/ENA primary metagenome ERZ504485 (study PRJEB26092, sample SAMD00036263) | human gut metagenome | host: Homo sapiens | study: EMG produced TPA metagenomics assembly of...
CGTCATCTGCCGCGATGGCGTCCGCCTGCCCGATCATCAATGCCGTTTCGCATTGCGGATACGTGTCGCGTTCGCTCACGGTCACATCTTCCGCAAGATTTCGCACGCTGTAGGAGGGTATTCCTCCTTTGGCCACGCATACCGTCCTTCCGGCAAGATCATCGGTTCCGGTGATGGTTCCCGCACTGTCGGAACGTACCAACAATGCCGCATGCACAGTCAGATACGGTCCTGCAAGCTCAACCTCACCATCCTGAACGTCATCAGCGGCGAAAGCATCGACCACCATGTCCACGGTGCCGTCTTCAAGTGACGAAACGCGCGTCGACGGCAGCACCTGTTTGAACACGATCTGTTTTTTCGCGAATCCCAGCGTGTTCGCCACATATTGCGCCACGGAAATATCGAAACCCGAATACTCTCCCCCATGCAGAAAACCCAAACCAGGCTGGTCCGCGGCCACGCCAATCGCAATGGTCGGCCCCTGCGCGAGACCATTGGCACTACGGAAATGGAAGTGCCGCACGCGCTCGTGCCCAATACGGTCGAAGCGGCGCATACCAGCGCCGCGATATTTCGTGACAGACGTGACAGACGTAGCATACGCGCGATTCTACGCGATTCTACTTGAACATGCGCGAACGCGTCAGGAACCAGGTGACAATGGCCGAAACGACCAGCGAGATTCCGATGATCACGGCGAAGCCCCACGGCTTGTCCGTCAACGGCATGCCTAGCATGCCCTCCTGGAAGTTCATGCCGTACATTGAGAAGATCAATGTCGGAATCGACAGCGTGATGGAGATGATCGTGAAGATGCGCATCACGTTGTTCAGATTGTTCGACACGATCGACGCGAACGCGTCGGTCATGTTGGCAAGAACGCCGCTGTAGATGTTGGCCATCTCGATTGCCTGCTTGTTTTCGGTGATGACGTCGTCGAGCAGATCCTCGTCTTCCGGATACTGCTTGATGCGCGGCAGCGTGGTCAGCTTTTCCATCACGATTTCGTTCGATTTGAGCGACGTGGTGAAGTAGACCAACGTTTTGCTCAGTTCGAGCAGCATGAGAATCTCACGATTCTGCATGGAATGGCGCAGTTTGAGTTCGAGCTTGTCGCTTTCACGGTCGATGATACGCAGATACCGCAGATACATGGTGGCGTTGCGGTACAGGATCTGCAGGATGAAACGCGTTTTCATATACGTGTTGAAACCGCGGATCGTACCTTCCATGAACGGGTGCAACACCGGAGTGTCCTGCATGCAGACGGTGATGATGGCCGACTGCGTGATGATGATCGACAACGGGATGGTCTCGTACCAGTCTCGCCCGCCGCGCTCTTCGACGGTTGGAATGTCGACGATGATCATCGTGTAATCGTCTTCCACGTCCACGCGGGAGCGTTCTTCGTCATCAAGCGGGGCGCGCAGGTCGGCGAGATCAACGCCGGTTTCCATGGAAACGTTGGCGAGTTCCACATCCGTCGGATCCGAAAGGCATAACCAAGATCCGTTTTCGGGTTTTTGGATCTGCTCCACCTGGCCGTTAATCGTTCTGAACATTCTCAACATGTCTCTCACCCGCCTTTCGCGCTTTCCGACGTTCTATCGCTGTACGGCAGCCCGAATCCAACATCTCCGGCGATCGGTCTCTTGCGATCGATCTGGAACATTCGGGCAAACAACCTTATTTAGGATAGTCCCACCTTGAGAGTTGGCCGGCCGCGTGCCTGAGATTTCATCGAGAATTCATGTTCGACGCATGCGTCCGCGGCAGGCGACAGTCACTGCAGATCGTTGCGGTTACTGCGGATCACTGCACGATGGGCTTCCACAATGGCATGTTGGGGCCTCGCAATTCCTTCGGCCCATTCTCCCAATCGGTAAGCGCGGCGATGGCGGGACCTTGGTTGAAGGCGTCGAGCTTCCACTGCCATGTGTCGGGATCCGCAGGACCGTTGGAACCGCCTGTGTTGACGCTCATGCTCGTCCAGAAGGCGTTGCGCATGGCTCCGAGATTGTTGAGGTCGTCCGGATCCATGTCGAGCAGCACGGCGACGGTGGCCACGATCCACGATCCATGGCCGACTGCGAGCAGCGTGGTGGCCGTCGGATCATCGGCATGTTCGGCGATGATGCTTCGTATGGCTTGGGAGCCACGCTGGCCGGTATGCCTGCGGCTTTCGACGCCATGCTTGGTTTCGCCTCCGGTGTGGGCACGCCATGAATGGTAGTCGTCGGCGTACTGTTCGAGGATTTCCTCGCGGGTCATGCCTTCCCATTCGCCGAAGCTGCGTTCGCGCAGGCGTGGGTCGAGGGCTACGTCAAGTCCGAGAAGGTCGGCGATGGCGTGAGCGGTCTGTTGGGCGCGGAAAAGGTCGGATGATACGACGACCATGCGTCGGCTCGCGGCCGGTGCATCGTTGATTTCGTTAAGATCGGCGAGATACGCGCCCTCGTACGCGGGTTGGGCGAGTTCATCATTATGGTCGGCGATGTGCGCGACTTTCGCCCAATAGTATGTTTTGGCGAGTTCATAAGCGCTTTGGTCGGCCTGCCACCTGCCGACGATGTCGAGGGGAATGTCGATTTGGCCTTGCAGTCGTCTTGCGAGATTGTATGCGGTGCGTCCGTGGCGCAGGAAGAGTACTTCGTCGATCATGCATTTCATTGTAGCTATGCCGTGCGAGTGTGGTGAGGGTCGCCCAGATGGCTGTGAGCGCGAATGCCGTGGTGGAGAGGGTTCCGTCGGTGAGGCATCCTGTTTCTGGCGGGCATTCGTCGTGGTTGGGGACGCGCGTTCCTGTGATGAGAAGCCGGTGGGTGTTGATGCCGTATGGGGTGCAGGTCATAAGGGTGGCCTGATCGGCGCTGGCGTCGTGTTTGTTTATCCAGGTGAAATCGTCGGGGGGTGATGGTGCGGATTGTTTGCACTTGATAGGTGAGGGTTTCGCCGAGGGTGGTGATGGTGAATTCGTCACCTTCTCGGGCTTGGTCGAGTTTGGTGAACATGAGTTTGTCGGCGAGGCCCCGGTGTGCGGTGATGACGGTATGGGTTCCCGCTCCCCCGATTGGCAGGGATGTGCCTTCCCAATGCCCTGCGCCGATGGCGAGCGTCTGTTCGCTTGTTCCGTGGCGTATGGGTAGGCTGATGCCGAGTTTCGGGTAGTTGATGGTTGCCATGACGTCGCTGGGTGGGATGACGAGTTGCCGATTGTATTCGTCGGGATTTTGCGTTGCGGGTTCGCCGTCTGTTTGGTTGCTGGTTTGGTTTGCGAGGCGCGCGTTGTAGAGTTTCGCCTGCCGTTTGCTTTCTTGGATTGCCTTGTTTGCGGTGTTGGTGATGGTGGCTGCGTACGCTTTGACGTTGGCTGCTTGTTGGATGTTGTCTTCGGCGCGCATGATCAGGGGGATGCTGATGATGAGTGCCGTTGCGGTGAGCATGGCGGTTCCCACGCACCATCGGATGATGCTGCGTTTGTTGGGCGCTTTTTTTGTGCCCGTGGTTTGCTATGCGGGGGAATCGCCATGTGTTGCCTATTGTCGGATGTTGGCTAGTCGTTGCTTGATCGGCACATGCGCAGCATGACGATGCCTCCTATGAAGAGGAGTGCCGCGATGCTGAAGAGCATGGTGAGGCCTGCCGCACCAGCAACGGTATTTCGGTGATGGTACGGATGTTGGTGACGACCACGGTGTGGCTGTCGCCTTTTTTTGATGAGGTTGTTGGGGTCGGATTTGACGTCGAGGCTCCACGTCATGTTGGTGTCGTCAACGTTGACGGTGACGACTGCGCTGGGCAGCATGAGCGACGAGTAGTCCTGGGGCGCTTGTGTTTCGGTGATGGTGTATTCGCCTTTGAGTCCTTGGATTTTGGTTTCGCCGGCTTCGAATGTGGTGGTTGTGGTGGTATCGCCGCTGGTGGCGAGGCGGTAGGTGCCGTTGCCGAGGGCCACGAGTTTCAAAGGCGTTTTGTCGCTGGCGCCTTGGGCGATGGCGAATTTCGCGCCGGTGAGCTTTTGGCTTTTGGCGTCGACCTTGCGTAATGCGATTTCACCGGTGCAGACTTTAACCTCGTTGCCGGGCTGGTTGTTGTGGTCCTGCCATGCGTTGGGATTGTGGGAGTATTCCAAGTCGATGGAGTTGACGTTGCAGGGGCTTCCGATGACCGCATTGCCGTTGAGTCTGGCCTTGTAGGTGACTGTGATCGTCGCGCCGACCGGCAGGGCCGCCTTTGATGCGTCCGAGGCGAGAATGTCTCCGTTGACGCCGAACAGCCAGCTGATGGTTTTGCCGTTGACGTTTTCCTTGTAGAACGTGCTCGCCAATGCTTTGCCGCCGACGGTGATCGAGGTGAGCGAACCATAGTCGAGACCCGCGCCAAGCGTATCGTTCAACGCAAGATAGTAGTGCTCGTAGCCTGTCCAGTTGGGGATTTTCTGCGTCACACGGTAGGTCAGGTCCTTGCCTATCGCTTCGGATGCGCTGTCTTTCCAGGCACTGCCGACGTTGACTTTTTTGTCTGGCGATTCCACGTTGGATACCTTGTAGATCACTTGCCCGAGGGTCAGGGTCGTGCCGCCGGCCGTACGTAGTTGGTTGACGCCGTTGACCGCGGTGCCGTTCATCATCATGATGGACGCGGTTGTTTTGATGGCGGTGCCGCTGCTTAGTGTGGTTGTCGCCGGTGTACGGTCCACGATGGCGTAGATTCCCGGTACGAGTACGTTGCCGGTCGACATGGTGGCTTTGTCTTGGCTGAGTGTGGAAACCGCCGTTCCATCCTGCTTGGCGAAGTTGGTTTGTTTGGCGAGGCTGTTGCAGAAGTTGCGTAGCTTTCCGCTCCATGGATCGCTGCGCGAGTCGGTCAGGTTCTTCACCACCCACACCATCGGATCGTTTTTGCCGTTGACGGTAAGGTTCGTATCGGTGGCTCCGGCCGCTTTGGCTGCCGCGGTGATGTCGGATGCCAATGCCGTGTTCGTGGTCAGATCGTAGCCGACGATCGTGTTGCCGTCCACGCTTGCGGCGGTATATGTGGCAAGCTGGATGGCGCGGAGGTCCTTGCCTTCGAGGCTTTCCCCGTTGCTTGCCTTCACGCTCATGGACTGCTTGACGCCTAAATCGCCGAGTTGCGGCGTGGCTTGGGCCGTGCCCGGCATGGCAAGAGCCGCGATCATGCCCAGCGCAAGCATGGAGGTCCATCGGCGGCGTATGGTGTGTTGTGTCATGGTTCACCTTCTTTGGTTGTTGGTTGTCGCATAGGCGTCTTCGCTTATGCGTGCAGACCAGCATGGCAGAAACCAATATTCGCCCGCCACCTCTTTAAGAAAATCTGTGGATAAGTGGATGAGCGAACACTTATCCACACTTATCCACAACCCATGCATGCAACTGCCGTATAGGAATCCATGGTCGAACCGCCGCGAACGATATGCTGCAGATTCGCGATCTTCCGTTCCGATATCGGAGAACCGCAGACCGGACATACAGTCCCGTCTGCGGTTCTCCGATATTGTCGTTTCGACTGGTTCAGTATGGAACCGATCAGTCCTTGACGATGGTTTTGCCTGCCGTAGCGCCCGGAGTGAGATCCTGAATTTCCGTGATCTCCAAAACCGGAATGGTCATTGGCTTTTTCGTGCCGCGTTCTTCGGCGACTTTGACCTGTTCGTCATAGATGGCGTCATCGGAATGCAGCACGACGTGCCGCGGAAACGGTATCCCTTCTTCTGTTCGAGGTTGGCGACCGCGACGACCAGATCACTGCCGTCAAGCAGGTTACGGTATGTCTGGCCCGCGGTGCGCTCGTGGTAGCCGATATGGTTGTTGTCGATGATGAACATGCTCATCTTCGGACCGAGATCGACCTGGCCTTCTTTGCTGATGGTGGCCACCCATGCGAGGTTGCTGTTGAGGAATCCCTTCATCTCATCGGTGAGATCTGCCATGATGCCGTCCTTTCGTCTATATGCCCATGGAATGCGGGCATACTTTCAGACTACGACAAGAAACCCCACAACGCATGTTCGCCCAACGTGAATAACATCACATACGCGCTCCATCTGAAACCGAATTTAGGAGAGATAACACCTGTTTCGCACTTTGCTGAGGCGTCAGACCACGATCATCCGCTATCCAATCAATCATGGAAAAGAAAGGATTGATTTTGGGTTGGCATCAGCGGTATCTGCTGGACGATATGCACGTCGAGTTGATTCGCAATGGGTTCAAAGACAAAGCCTGCAGCATGCCGATATCCGCACTTGGTTTAGATATTGTGTGTGAATTCCTTTATTCCATTGATGGGTTTTTCCCTCAAAAGAATTTATGCAGATTCAGACATTTCCGATTTAGCCTGGGCTTTTTGCGATGTGGCAATTCTTGTTTGCTGGCTTAGATATGTCAGACAGTATCTGCCAGAGAAAGCACAAAGGCATTTTATTCCATCCCCCATTCTCGCTTTGCTTGTATGCGCGTACGCAACGCCCCGGAGGCCCTGAATCTGAGAGGGCGTCTTCCTGTGAACTCGATGAGGCTCGCGCCCGCCAGCTCATCCACGTATTTGCGGATCGTCTGTTTCGTCAGCATGAGGTCGCCGCCTGCATCTTCGAGCGTCATGGACTTGGTGGTGTCGAACAGCTCCTCCTGCATGACTGCGTAGAGAAGCAGGGTCGCGTTCGTGGACAGTGCATGTTCCCTCCGTAGCTCGTCACGCAGGACGGTCGCCTTGTCGAGCTGGTCGATTTTGACGCCGAGCTCCTCGATCAGGGATTCCTGCGCCCGTTCGATGAGTCCGAGGATGGTGTATACGAAGAACGTGAGTTCCCCGCTGTTGAGTTTGTCCTCGGCCTCAGTGAACGCCTTGTAGTATTCGTTCTTGTTCTCCGCGATCGTCCTGGAGAGGGACAGCACGGTGGGCAGAGTGAGATCGTTGCTGAGGTAGAGCGCGAGCAGATACCTGCCTGTCCTGCCGTTGCCGTCGTAGAACGGGGTGGATGTATTCGAACAGGAAGTGGCTGGCTATCGCCCGCTGCAGGAACGGTATGGTATCCGACCGGGCGAGGTCCATCATCTGTGCGAGCAGCGCTGATATCCGCGCCTCGCTGCTGACGCCGCTGTGGATGACGGTGCCGTGCGGTCCTTGGACCTCGACATCGCCTTTCCTGAACAGCTCCCCGTCGGGCCTGTTCTTGTCGTCGATCTCGTCGAGGGCTATCTTGTCGTAGATGTCCCTGATGTCCTCGAGAGTCTTGGGCAGTTCAACGTCGCGATTGGTGAGGTTGAGATACAGTTTCGCGAACTCGCCGAACCTGGCCTTCTCCATGTCGCCCTCGGTCCTGGCCTGCCGGGCTGCGGCCACGGCGGCTTCCGTCTCCTTCCGCGTCGACCTGACCCCCTCCATCTCGTTGGTGGCGAGCAATTCCTCGGATATGGCGTGGTAGATGTAGTTCCACCGCATGACTCCTGGGATGCTCCGCCACATGGCGATACCCGGCGTTCGGCGAGGAGCACCTTCTGTGTGAGCATGCACACGCAGCGCGGCGTGGCGATGAACAGTTCGCCCAAGGGTGTGCCGATTCCGGTTGTGAATGTGGAGTCCGCTTCGAGGCGTTGTCTGACGAGCCGGTCGTGGTTGGCGTAGGAGTCCATGCTCCTGTCGGCGTGGAACAGCCGCGCCAAAGTCCTGTATTCCATGCTCATAACGGTCACTGCTTTCAAAAAGTCATTTATATTTTTATGAGAATTATAAATTAGAAGCACTCAGAAGACAAGACAAAGCATCTATGAATGAAAATTAACAATAAGCCCATGTCGGCTCTACCGTCCGTCGCCGACACCCCTGCCGACACGGGTCGTTCATGCGTCCGTCTGTTCGGCTTGTATACGATCTTGCCGAAGGTTCTCCGCGTCGTCGTGGAAGTCCTGTTCCTTTACCACCATATAACCGGTTTCTATCACCTTGAACCGTTTTTGAGGTTCGGCAAGCACGTCCGCGAAACAGCGTCGTTTCAACAAAAAGGGCCACCCCTTACGGAGTGGCCCTCGATAATCGTGGAGCTAAGGGGACTCCCGTAGTCTGTTGGTATTCCGCCGTTTCTTCGGCGTTTCGTAACTGTGGGTACCTTGTAGGGTACCTTACGTGGTTTTTTCTCGCTTCTTTTCAACGCTGCCGCACGTACACGAAAGGACGAATTCTATCTATCTATCAAGAGAATGCCCGCCGCCCACAGGAGCGACGGGCATTATCGGTCGCTAATAACCGATAACTTCGGTCTCGACTGTCGAAATTACATCTGTAGGAATGTCATTCACATCAAGCCGATACACAATATTCATACGCGGATTGTACACACCGAGGTATTTCACATTCTCATATTCAGGATGAATAGAATGAAGTCCCATACGCCAATACATAAGCAACTGGAGGGTGTACTTGTTTTGAAGTTTCTGCTTTGACACCTTGAAATCCCAAAGCGTGTCATTCGTCAGAAAATCGCCGTCACCAGTAGCGACGTAGCCGGTGTATCCACCTTCAAAAGTCAGACCATCCATCACTTTCGGACCGTACTGATTGAAAAATCTCAACGAGCGTTCGACCATAGTGCGGATATTTTCAACCGTGTCGCCATCAGGCTCAATGTCTTCCACGGGGCGGTATGCCATGACGCCAGCTCTGTATGCAGAATCAAATCCAGATAGCTTTACGGCGGCTACAATGGAATCGTCATCCAATCCATACACATTCGACAACAGCTTCTTGAACAATCTCCGCTGTCGGACAACATGAGCGCCCAGCTTGGAAACCTTAAATGCTTCCTCTACCGATGTTCCAGACATGAATCGAGTGAGATAATCCACCGCAATGCCGACCAAGCTCGGGGATACATTTTCCTCTGGATGCAGTTCATCAATGCCGCCCCCGTCGAGCATCGTTTGCTCAAATTCTTTGGGTTTGATATAGCCGCCTCTCGGCTGCTTTATCTTGCTGATACGCTGCGTCACCGAACACATCCATCCGTTCGCAGCAATATCCTGCGGCGTCAGTTCGCCGCTCCTAAGCTTCTCTATCACGTCTTCTCTTGTCAACATAGATTCCACCCCCTTATATTCTACCCTAAGTCAGATAGCTACATATAGTAGCCACATCAAGGGTTTCGAATGGAGCGGATGACGGGAGTCGAAGCCGCCTCTTCCACCGTTCTCCATGCTCCTCTCAGGCGGGGGGCAGGGGGACCCCGCCCTACGCAGGGCTTTCCTGCGTGCGAAGGCACGGGCGCAGGCCACCGGGCGAAGCGGCGGCCTGTCGCCTTCCTTTCTTTTTCACGTCTTTTTTTACATTTCGGTTTTTCTTTTTTCGTATTTTTACATTTCGGTCACATTCACGTTTTTTGTGAAGAGGGTGTTGAAGATGTGTTTTTCTTGTTTTGGCTATTTTCCGCCGTTTTCTTGTGTGGGCAATTCCAGTATAGGGTCTCAAATCGTTGGTATTTCAACGTTTTTGTGATTTCAGCCGTTTTTGTGTGGACAATTCCAGTATGTGTTATACTAACAAAAGGAAATTCTATAACTAATCGCGTGTGAGCTATTCTAGAAGTGTCCCCAATCGGACGGATGAAAATCCAAAAATCGGGTGACACTGAAACCGCCTCGCTATCGCGGCGGCTCTCATAACTAAATAGTGATAGCTCGATGTTCCAAGGAGGAACATATGGCACGCAAGAATGGTGGTTACGCCGATTTCTCACCGATTCCGGTGAATGGGGCAACGCTGGCTTCCCAGCTGTTGGCTGAGGATGTGACGGTTGTTGAAACCTACGACGATGAAACGAAGACTCGTTCACCCAAGGTGAAGGACGGGCTTACGCAGTATGAGCTTCAGACGCTCTTTCTGCCGTTCGAAGGTGACGAACGTCATACCGTCGCTATTGTCCCGGTCAAGGTTTGGTCTAAGACGAAGCCGACCATCAAAACGAATGCTCCCGTAGCCTTCGTGAACATGAAGGTGACGCCGTGGGCGATGAATGGCCAGTCTGGTCTTTCATATTCTGCCGATGGCTTCAAGCAGGATTGATGTTATGACGAAGGAACCGATGGTGTCGCGGACGGTATTGATGCCGGTAGACTCTATCGGCGCATTGCCGATTACGCGGACGCTCGCGAGATTTCTTGGTCGGCGGCGGTGCGACGGCTGGTGGAGGCGAATTTTCCTCATGAGTGAAAAACAGTGGAAAGTCCTTCTCGCCGTCGTGCTCGTCGCGGTTTCGCTGGTTGTGGGCTTCATAGTCGGCACGACTGTCGTGCCGTCCACGAGTTCCACGGTGTACAGCACTGACCCCCAGCAATGCCCCACGGACGCGACTTTCTGCGAATCCGTGAACGTGTGGCGTCGTGCTTCGGACGCGGGGCTTATTGCCCCAAACGCTCTTAAAAATAGTTCAAGCGCCCAACTGGACGCCTGAACTGAGGTTTTTCTTTTCCATCCAGCGGGGTGGGGGTTGCCGGCCCTCATCCCGCTTTTTCTTTGAAGGAAAAAGACAATGGATATTGTATATCTTCTTCTTAAAAATTATTGCCGTGTGCGGCATGTTCACGCTAATGTTCCTGCCGCTCGCCAAGGTCACTGCTTGGGACGATGATGCATGGTCTGCACGCTACACCGTCTCGGCGTTGGCGACTACGGCTTGGTTCGCCCTTCTGGTGTTCGTGCCGGGCGCGATTATTGCTTGCGCGGTCGTTTGGGCTGTTCTGCTCCTTCTGTCCGTCCGGCACCCTTCTTTGAGGAATCTGCTTCCGTTCTGGAGGTGGCTTCTGGCTTTGCGTCATCGTATTAAAGGTGACTCCCCCGTTTTCATCGTGGAACGCGTGCTTGGCTTGAGGCCGATTGAGGATGCTCCCACGGATTTCAAGGGAGTGCGTGATTACGTTGCGGCGTATTCCGGCTACGACGAAACTGGCGAGGCACTTTTGGAATTTTCCTGCGGCATTTCCGGCGTCACGGACGAATTTGTCGAAAAGAAGGCCAAAGACGGTCTTGGTGCGATGGGTGCTGAAGTCTGCAAGGTGGAACATCTCGGGCCGGGGCATTGGCTTCTTCACTTTTGGAAGACGGAACCCAAGAATCCGCTCGACGATGCAATCGAAATCAAGGCTTCCGATTTGTCCGATTGGGACGGCAAGACCGTCACCTATGGCCTCACTGAGGCTGGGGAACCTGCTCGTTTGTCCTACGCGCAGACTTCCGGCATCGTGGTCGGTGGCGTGCCCGGAGCCGGTAAATCGGCTGGCGCAACCCTGCTGACTCTGCCACTGCTCGCCTCTCCGAAGGCTAGTGTTGCTATCTTTGACGGCAAGGGGGGTATGGATTGGCATTGGGCGGAACGGTCGGCGTCACTCTACAACAATGAATGTGACCTCGATTTGGAGACGGCGACTGACCAGCTGGAACAGTTGGCACAGCGTTGCGTTGAAGATTTGAAATCCCATCCGTGGAGCGATTCCGACCCCGACTTTTGGCACAGTGGTGCGTCGGCGCTCCATCCGTTCCACCTCGTGGTCATTGATGAATGTCAAACGCTCTTCGACACCACGGGACGGTCGAAGGAAGACAAAGCCCTTATCGAACGTTGCAAGCGTGCTGTCGCGACCATCGTCCGCAAGGGGCGCTCTGCCGGATGGTGCGTGATGTTGCTCACGCAAAAGCCTACCGCCGATTCCATTCCGACGAACATCAGGGATAACTGCGTTGTTCGTTTCGCGCTTCGTGTGACTACGCGGGAGGCGGCGGAAGCCGTGCTGGGGTCTATCCCTGACGGCGACCCGAAGCCTACCGAAATCCCCTCCACGCGACGCGGAGGTGCTGTGGTACAGGCCGAGGACGGACACACCCAGAGCGTTCGCTTCGCCTATCTCCCGGTGACTGAGGCCGCGAAAGCGTTGGATTCCTCGACGCTCGAAACCGTTGTGGCCGGGTTGGAAGCGTAGGAATAACACCCCGAGGGGAGGCGGAAACGCCTCCCTTTTTTCGTATTCGGACGATGTGGGGGTGTGCCGTGGAGAAGGAACAGTAGCCGTGGCAGGCCAACTTGCAGGAATTGGAGCCGCCGACGTGCGGCGGCGAGAAGAGGACATTTCGGAAGCGTCCACCCAAGGAGTGCGGAGCGGCGGACGGCAGCGAACAGCCGGAAGCGGTGTGAACGGTAGCCGGACGCGTAGCCCCCAGCGGAGCGGACGGCGGGAGAGAACGAAAGCGTCGGCGTAGTGAGCGTACGGGAGACGCGGAAGCACGACGGCGTGGACGTTCCGACATGTGCTCCCCAGCACCAGAGAGAGGTGGCGGGGAACCGATTTCGAAAGCTTCCGAACGGTGTTCACCTGCTTCTTCTCCTTTTAATAACAGACAGCATATTTTCGTCAATTTTAGAAATCGAACAAAATGGGACGGGAGTCCCACGACACAAAGGAGGTGTCAAATGCCAACAATTGCAATACGTGCGCACGGTGTGAGCGCGAGCAAATTTCAACAGGTCGTGAATCCGGAGACCGGCGAAATCGTAAAGCTGACGGCTTTCCAGCCGCCTGAACGCACGGCGACTCGTGGTTGGACGGTGAACGTGGCACGGAGGAACGAGCAACGGTTACAGCAGGTCGATTTCGATGCGGTGGACGGCTTTCCGGCTTTCGTCACGTTGACCATGCCATCACAGCAGATGTCGGATGTGTCGGCGGCCATGTTCCACGGGTGGCTCAAGTCGTGGCTTCGCTTCATGAAACGACATGGCATGAATCATTATTACTGGATACTTGAATTCCAAGCTTCCGGGAACCCCCACTTGCACGTTTTGGTGTGGCTCGACCATGAGCCGGAGCCGTTGGAAACTTACAAGGCTCTGCGTTCGTGGGTCGGCATTTTAGACAAATCCGGCGTCGGCGCTCGGCTGCAAGGCCAAATCTGGGAATCAATCGACGTTGGCGGCATGATTACCGTGGACGGGGAGCGGGTGCCTGCGCATCCCGAACGTGTCCTGATGTATTTGGCGAAACATGCCGCTCGCGGCGTCGCGCACTATCAACGGCAGATAACGAATATGCCGGAAGATTGGCAATGTCGTTCCGGCAGGGTGTGGGGTCACGACCGTGGCTTGCCTCTCCGCGCTCAGCAGGATGTGGAGTGTGATTACGCGACTTTTCACCGTTTCCGCCGTCTGGTGCGGCGGTGGCGTCTCGCGGAGGCTCGGAGCATCAAGGACTATGACCGGCGTCGTGCGGCTATTAGTCAGGATAGGAGCTGTTTGAAGTGTCCTAGGCCGGATATTTTCGCCGTATAGGGGCGTGTCTGCGTGGCTTCCGGCGTCGGTGGCGTCGCGTCTGTTGGACGCGGCGGAGACGATGGGAGGTGAGAATGAGGAAAACTGAACTGCCTCCGTTGATGACCATCGCGGACACCATGGCGTATCTCCAGTGTTCGCGGCAACACGTCTATGACCTGCTCGCGGCGGGTCGAATCAGAACCTACAAAATTGGGCGTCGCCGGTACGTTGATGCGGATTCCCTCGCTCATTTGTTCTGGTGAATTAAATCGTCTCGTTGGGCTTTCAGCTTGGCGAGACGCTTTTCTATGTCTGCGATTTCCTTCTCTAGTTCCTCCACTGTTGGCTCGTGTCCCATGAGGGTGTCTTCGATGCCGGAGGCTATTTCGCGCATTCGTTCGGTGCCGCTCGCCCGCTGGTACCTCTCTATAGAGGTCTGCGCGTCTGCGTGCCGTCCCCATGTCATTGTGTCTTTCAGGCTGGCTCCGGTGGCTACTGCGGCGGTGATAGAGGTCGCTCGGAGTGTATGAAAGTGCAAGTCAGGCCGTCCGGCTTTGACCTTGGCCTCGTTAAAGTGGTCACGGAGCCGATTAGGGGTGATGTGACTGCCGTCGGCGCAGGTGACTATGAAGTCTGCTGGATTCTTGCCATCGCACGCCGAGCTTATGAGCTTGGCTAGCTGCGGTGGAACCGGTTGCGTCGTGTTGCTCGTCGCCGTTTTCGTCGCTTTGAGTCCGCCGTTTGCGTCGGCGGAATGGCATATTCGCAACGTCTGCGTCTTCGGGTTCCAGTCCTGTACCTGCAAGCTGACCACTTCGCCTATCCTTAGGTCAAGAATTGCGCCCAACCACACGGCTATTCGTGTGGTTTCCGACATTGCCGCATAGATTGTTTGAAGTTCTTCGGCTGTGGCCGGCGGTATTTGGGCTTGACGGGATTTTGGAACTGTCGGTGCTTTCATCGTTACGGGAGATTTGGCTACGGCTCCCTCGGCCACTGCTTTGGCGTAAACGGCCTTCAAGAGTTGGAACGTTTTTTTACGTGGGGTTGCTCCCCCGAAATTGTCTAAATTGGCTAGCCACCGGTTTATGTCTTCCTGCGTGATGCCGCTGAGGGGGTATTTCCAAAAGAATGCGTGGGAGAGGTGGTTCAGATACTCCCGGTGCTTTCTCTTGCTTCCTGAAGCCAATTCGTTTCCGTCGGAAGAATAGTTGAGCCATGTGGGTGCGAATTCTTCCATGACATAATCACAGAATAGTGTTCTACGCCGTTTTTATGGCGTCTTCCTGCGTTTTTCGCTCGGTTGGGCTACTCCACTGTTGGATACCAGCCTTATCGGCTTCTACGCGGCTTCTTTCGCCGTTTAGCCACGCTTCGGCTGATAACCTATCTTTGAAGGTCTTGGTTATTACATCGCCGTTATATTTGTATTTGGCCCTAAACGAATTCCGGTCGGCTCTGTACACGACGCTTCCGAATTTTGTGCGCATGGTTCCACTATGACGTGATGGGTGCCCAACTCGGGTACCTCGCTGGGTACCTTTTTCGTGTACATTCGTGTACTTTTCCGTACATTCTCTGTTTGCGCCGTATGCCTTGAAATCGTTGGAATTCCGCCGTTTTCGCATAAAAAAAAAGGGTTTCCAGATTGCTCTGAAAACCCTGAAAGTGGAGCTAAGGGGATTCGAACCCCTGACCCTCTCCATGCCATGGAGATGCGCTA
>ENA-OPYV01000298-OPYV01000298.1-human-gut-metagenome-genome-assembly--contig:-NODE-298-length-15029-cov-2.165079_pt1 | contig 15029 bp, 19 predicted proteins | sample MGYA00242474_ERZ504485 | MGnify/ENA primary metagenome ERZ504485 (study PRJEB26092, sample SAMD00036263) | human gut metagenome | host: Homo sapiens | study: EMG produced TPA metagenomics assembly of...
GAGAAAAATCAGCTATACCGTGCCACCGGCTCTAGACGGCAGCAGCGTGGCGGCGGTGCTGCGCAGCCGCGGGTTTTCTACCGCACTGCTGCGCAGTCTGAAAAAGACATACGGCGCCCTTAGCCGCAACGGTTGCCCGGTGCGTACCGTTGACCCGGTGCATACCGGCGACATGGTTGCCGTAGAATTAAATACGGACGGCGCCACTGCACCACCCTCAGCGGAAAAGGCAGTAATCGTCTATGCCGACCGGGATATTTTGGTGGTGAACAAGCGCGCCGGTATGGCCATGTACGAGACCTACAACCACCACGGCAATGCCTGTCCAACGCAGTGGCAGCCGCCGGATTTGATGGCCCGTTCCGGCCCATTTACCGGCTGGACAAGGACACCAGTGGCCTGGTGGTACTGGCCCGGCACCAACTGAGCGCCGCCAAGCTGGCTGGAAAGGTACAAAAGGACTACTATGCGGTGGTGCCCGGCACCTATACCGGCAGCGGCACCGTAGACGCACCCATTGCCCACTGCCCGGACAGCACCGTGAAGCGACAGGTAGACCCTGCCGGCGTGCGGGCGGTGACCCACTGGGAAGCCCTGGGGCAGCAAGGCGGCCGCACCCTGCTGCGCGTGCAGCTGGAAACCGGCCGCACCCACCAGATTCGGGTACACTTTGCCTACCTGGGCACACCCTTGGTGGGCGACAGCCTATACGGTACGGCGCCCATCGGCGCCGCCACCTGCTGCACTGCAAGACCATACGCCTAATGCACCCGGTGCGGGAAGAGCCGGTCGCCTTTGACTGTCCCTTTCCGTCGGATATGGAGGATGGAACCAATGCCTGCCTACTGCACCCACTACATCTTTGCCTGCGAGCTGCTGCCCGCCTTAACGGAACTGGCGGGTTTTGACCTGAACCGGGACGCGGTAATGCTGGGCACCCAAGGGCCGGATGTATTTTTCTTTCACCGCATTGCCCCCTGGATGCCGGGCCGCTCCCAACGCAAGATCGGCTCTCGACTGCACCGCGCCAAGCCCGGAGATATACTGGACGCATGGCAGAATACTGCACCCGGTGCAGCACGGAAAAGGACATTGCTCGCTCTTACGCCTACGGCTTTATTCTCCATTACGCCTTGGACCGGCAGTGCCATCCCTTTGTGTATGCCAAGCAGCAGGAGCTGGCGGACAGCGGCAGCCCCCTGCACAAATCCGCCCTGCATAATATTGTGGAGATGAGCATGGACGCAGTGCTGCTCCACGAAAAGCTGCACATTGACGACCCTCGGTGCTTTGACACCGCCGTTACCGTGCCGGATGATCCGGCGGTGCTGGACGAGGTGGCTCGGCTGCTGAGCTTTACCGTCTACCGGGTACTGGGCAAGCGGCTGCAACCGCAGGACGCCCGGCGAGCGCTGACCGACACCAAAACGATGCAGCGGTTGCTGCGAGACGCAAACGGAAGCAAGGCCAGGATCGTGGGCGGCATAGAGACAATTTTGTCCCCCTTTACAGGAAATTTTTCGTCTAACCTCTATGTTGCGGCCAAAAAGACTTGGAAAAAGCGAAAAAATATGGTAATATAGAGAACAGGAACTGGCGCTCCCCTTACGCACCCGGCGTGCGCACAGAAAGCTTCTTTGACCTTTACCGACTGGCAAAGGCCCCGGCACAGGAAATGATCCGCGGTTTTGACCGGATCTGCGCCGGCGAAACCGACGGAGCCGCCGTCACCCAAAATTTATCTTTTTAACCGGAGTGGAAGTAAAATGAAAAAATTCCCAGCTTTCAAATCGATCACACCATTTGGAAAAGGCAATTTATATCAGCCGCATTGACGATGATATTACCACCTATGACATTCGTATGCGCGCCCCCAACCGGGAGCCGGTGATGACCAACGCCTCCATGCACACCATTGAGCACCTGTTTGCTACCTATGTGCGCAATACGGAATTTGGCGACAACATCATCTACTTTGGTCCCATGGGCTGCCGCACCGGGTTCTATTTTCTCACCCGCAGCCTATCAGACAGCTACTGCATTCAGCTGATCAAGGACGCCTTTGCCTTTATTGCCGACTTTTGGGGCAGCATTCCCGGCGCTGCCATGAGCGAGTGCGGCAACTGGCGGGACCACAACCTGCTGCAAGCCAAGGAGGACGCCAAGCAGTTTTTAGAGATCATTCAGGACTGGACCAAGGACGACCTGAAATACCCCACCAAAAGACGAAAACTAAAATAACAGCATACAAAAATCCCGCTTGTTCACACAAGACAAGCGGGATTTTCTTTTTTGCTATTTATTGCAGTTTGGCGGTAAAGTCCGGTTCGATCAGCGGCAGACCCAGGCGGTGCACCGCTTGTTTCACAAAATTCTCGCTGCCGGTATTGGGCAAGGGCAGCCCCAAGAACACAAAATTATAGATCACCAAGTCCTCAAACTTAGGCTCCATCTCGTTCTTCACCTGCACAGTGCCGTCCGGGTTAAAGTGGAAGGTAAAGCGCCGCTCATGGGCAGTCTCTATCGGGCGGATCCACAGCTTCAAACTGCCGTCCGGCTGCCAAGCCGCCTTGGAATAGGCAGTGTAATGCAGGTCTCCCAGCACCATGGCCGACACGCCGTAGCTGCCGTCCATACCTACTTCAACCGTGTTTCATAATCCTTCTCCCGCCAATAGAAACGGGCGCCCTTCGGGGTAAATTCAAAGCGCATAGCATTGATCTTGCCCGGCTTGCGATACAGCATTTGCGTCACAGAAATGGACACCACGGAGGTGAATTCCGAGGTTTTGCAGGTCATCAGGCGACCGCCAATTTTTTGCTCCATTTCGGTATTCCGGGGCGTGGCAGGCAGATCCTCCACAGCACAGGCGTCCACCGCCTGTTGCAGCGCTGCCTGACCCTGCGCATCCGCAGGCAGTGCCTCCGGGCCAAAAGCCTCCGGGAAGTGTTTCCAAAACACCTTCATAATTTTATAGTCCTCAGACTGGCCGCAGTTGAGCACCATCATGGCGTCATACTCCGGCAGGAAGAAACAGCGCTGACCGAAAAGGCCGTCGCAGCGGTAGCTGTTGGGCAGCGGATTGCGCCAAAACTGGAAACCGTAGCCGCACATATTGTCAATATAACCGTCAGACACCGAAGGGGTCTGCTTGGCCGTAGCCTGCGCCACCCAATCCGGCAGGCACCAACTGCGTGCCGTCCTTGTACTTGCCGCCATGCAGATAGGGCAGGAAGAACTTGGCCAGATCCTCGCTCTTCATATACAGCCCCCAGCCGCCGGCGTTGTTGCCCCGGCCGTCCGCTTCCCAGAAGGGTTTTTCAATACCCAGGGGTTGGAACATACGAGGATAAAGATAATCCACCATGGACATACCGGTAACCTTGGACACAATGGCAGAGAGCATGGAGGTGTTCTCGCTGATGTAATTGAACCGGGTATCCGGCGGCGCCAAAAACGGCGCGGCAAAATAGCTTTTGATCCAGTCGGTGTTCCCCTTCTCTTCAAACACGGTAATCAGCTTGTCGGAGCGCATGGTTAGGAGCATACGCACGGTCAGCGCTTTGTTTTGTGCGCCGTGCACCTTATATTCCGGGAAAAAATTTGTACACCTTGTCGTCCAGGCTGAGCAATCCCTCCGCCACGCAAAAGCCTACGGCCGTGGAGGTCACACTTTTACTCATGGAGTAAAGCACATGAGGTGTATCCGGGCCATAGGGCTTCCAAAAGCACTGGGCGAACACCTGATCGTGGCGCACAAACGTAAAGCTTTGAAGCCCCAAATGCTTCTCGTTGATCTCGTTGATAAACGCGGCCACCGCACTGCTTTTCACGCCCACTTCCTCCGGCGTGACATGCTGCAACTGGCAGTCCTTTAATTTTTCCATAAAAAATGTCCCCCTTAAATTCGGCAAAATAGCCATATCCGATTTTTATTTTACCGCAGGCAGCGCTGCAATTCAACCACTTTTTGTCAAAAACGCTGCCAAAAGCCACCCGATCCGCCGGATAAGCGGCAACCGAAGCCTTTTGTATTTAACAGACAGTCCCAACCGGCAAAAAACCACGAATAGCGGTTGCATTGTGGCAAATCTTGTTGTAGAATTAAGATGTGTATACAATGAGAATACACCGCAAGATGAAAACGAGGGATTGGACCAAAAATGAAACATACGAAAGGACGGCAAAAACATAAATGCGCTGCTGCGTCGTGCCATGCTGGGCGTGCTGGATATTATGCTCTTTGCCCTGGCAAATTGCAGCATCTGCTACCTGACCATGAGTGGCCACATTATGGCCACAGACTACAAATACATGATCTTCAACTACCTGCACTTTGGGCTGACCAGCGTGCTGTTGGTGGGGATCAATTCTGCTTTCGGTCTGTACCGCAGCGTATGGTACTTTGCCGGATCGGACGAGATTGTGAAAAGCTTTTTAGGCGCCTTAGTCAATGCCGTGCAGTTGTTCTTATGTGACCGCCTACTATTTGCCAAGGTGCTGCACACCAAGGGTTACCTGCCTTATTATGCCTATATTCTCTTTTTTGTTCTGATGTTCGTTGCCACGCTGATCCCCCGGATCGGTTATCGTATTCTACGCCGATATGTGCATAATTTGGTCGGCCGCCGGGACGGCCAAAAGCGTATTATGATCGTGGGTGCCGGATTTATGGGCAACTTTATCATTGACGAACTGCGCAACGGTCACTACCGGGAGGGACGACCGGTAATCGCGCTGGACGATAACCCTGCCAAGTACAAAAAGCGCATTAACGGCGTGAAAATCGTGGGCATCTGCGACGACCTGCCACGGCTGACCGAAAAGTATAAAATTGATGAAATCATCTTTTGCATTCCCTCAGCGGCACCGGCGCGGCGGCGAGACCTGGTGAACTTAGCTATGCGCACCAGGCCAATGTAAAATCTCTCCCTCCGTGCGAGGAGTTTTTGGGAGAACGGCAACGGTGCCCAGCGGATCCGGAATGTGGAGATCTCCGACCTGCTGTCCCGCCCGGAGGTGACCCTGGACAAAAAAATCTGCCGCTACCTGATCGGCAAACAATTTTGGTCACCGGCGGCGGTGGCTCCATCGGGTCCGAGATTTGTATGCAGGTAGCCCGGTACAACCCGGACAAGATCGTGATCTTTGACATTTACGAGAACTGCGCCTTTGAGCTGTTCAATGCACTCAACGAGAAAATATAACGGCGAGATAGATGTATATGTGCGCATCGGTTCCGTGCGGGACACCAAGCGGCTGGACGAAGTGTTTGCCGAATTTCACCCGGATGTGGTGTTCCACGCTGCCGCCCACAAGCATGTGCCGCTGATGGAAACCTCGCCCTGCGAGGCGGTAAAAACAATGTGTTCGGCACCTACAACGTGGCCGTTGCGGCAGACAAATTCAAAGTGCCCAAGATGGTCATTCTCTCCACTGACAAGGCGGTAAACCCCACCAATGTGATGGGCGCCACCAAACGACTGACGGAGATCATCATACAGTATATGAACACCGTAAGCCAAAATACCCGCTACGCCGCCGTGCGCTTTGGCAATGTGCTGGGGTCTCACGGCTCCGTGATCCCCATCTTCCAGCATCAGATCGCCCAGGGTGGCCCGGTGTGTGTGACCCATAAGGACATTACCCGCTACTTTATGACCATACCGGAGGCGGCACAACTGGTGTGCCAGGCCGGCGGTTTGGCTCTGGGCGGCGAGGTGTTTGTACTGGATATGGGCGAGCCGGTGAAAATTATGGATCTGGCCAAGAACCTGATCCGCCTGTCCGGCTTTACAGAAGGAGAAATACCCATTAAGATCACCGGCCTGCGCCCGGGAGAAAAGCTCTATGAGGAGCTGGCCATGGAAGAAGAAATGCAAAGCCGCCAGCGCACCGCCAACAAAAAGATTTTGTCACCCAGCCTGTGGAGATTGATAAAGATCGCTTTGCCGCCATGCTGGAGGATCTGGCGAACATCACACCGGAGACTGTGCGCACGGTGCTGATGCGCTATGTGCCCAACTATCACCCGGCTCCCTCGGAGCAGGGCAATACACATAAAGGAAATTAAGGAGGAAGCCTATGCTTTATCGTACGGATTTTGACGAGAACGGCCGCAAGACCCTGTGCCAAATGGACGGGGTCAACGCCGATATGCTTATGGACATCTTTGTGCAAAAGCTGGCGCCCGGCGACACCCTGACTCTGGAAGAAGCGGAAAAAGAGTGCGCCGTGCTGCTGCTATCCGGCCAGGTGACCTTTGCCGTAGGCAACAGCATAAACGAGACCTGCAAGCGCAAAAATCCATTTGAAAAGAAGCCCTACGCCGTGCACTTTTGCCGGGGCACCCAGGCCACGGTTACCGCCATGGAGGACAGCCAGGTTCTGGTGCAGATGACCGACAATGATCGCACCTGGCGCCGGAATTCTACCACCCGGGCAACTGCCTGTACCAGGAGTTCGGCAAGGGTCAGTGGAACGGCACCGGGCACCGGATCGTCTCTACTATGTTTGATTTGGACAACGCCCCGCAGTCCAACTTGGTGATGGGCGAGGTGTTCAATCAGCCGGGGCGCTGGTCCTCTTATCCGCCTCACCACCACCCCCAGCCGGAGGTATACTACTACCAGTTTGATCACCCGGAAGGCTTCGGCGCCGGGTTTGAGGGCGACACCCCTTATAAAACACAAAACGGTGACTGCCTGTGCATTCGAGGCGGCAACGCCCACCAGCAGGTCACCGCTCCCGGGTACGAAATGTATTATGTATGGCTGATCCGGCACTTAGACGGTGACCCGTGGGACAAAACCAGAATCTATGTGCCGGAATATGAGTGGCTTGCCAATGCGGACTGAAGAAAAGATCATTGAAAATTATACAGACATTCCTGCCCTACTGAAGAACTGCGGCGCTCAGCGTCCCTTTCTCTGCTGCGGCAAGAGTTTTGAAAAGACGGACGCCTTTGCCTACCTGCAAGCGCACTGCCGCCTGACAGTATGGGACACGGTGCGCCCCAATCCCCGCTACGAGGATATGGTGGCGGCAGCCGAATTATGCCGCAAAGAAGGCTGCGACTTTATCATCGGCGCCGGCGGCGGTTCGCCCCTGGACAGCGCCAAAATGATCAAGCTGCTGATCACCAACCCGGCGTGGTGGGCTACGATGCCGAACTGCGGGACAACGCATTCCTTTTTAGCCATCCCACCACCAGCGGCACCGGCAGTGAGGCCACTCGGTACTCTATCTTTTATGTAAAAGAGGACGAGAAACACTCTGTCAGCCACCCCGGCTTTCTGCCCGGCTATGTGCTGCTGGATCCCTGCTTTTTGCAGACGGTACCGGACTACCAACGCAAGTGCACCTGTCTGGACGCCCTGTGCCACGCCATAGAAAGCTATTGGAGTGTGCGCAGCACCCCGGAAAGCCGCACCTATGCCCAAAAAGCCATTCGCCTGTATTTTGAGCACCTGGACGGCTATTTGGCAAACACCCCAGCAGGCAATGCGGGTATGCTCCGCGCCTCCTATAACGCTGGGCGTGCCATTGATTTTACCTCCACCACGGCGGCCCACGCCATGTGCTACAACATCACCATGCACTGCCACACCAGCCACGGTCATTCCGTTGCCGCCGGGCTGGCGGAGATTTGGGACTATATGCGCACCCACAATGACCGGGTGAACGATCCCCGGGGGCGGGACTATGTGCTGGATAGCTTTGACCGAATCGGTATTCTGATGGGCGGTCAAAACGGTACGGACGGTGTCGCCATCTTCCGTTCCCTTCTGGAGAGAATGAAATTACAGTCGCCTACTGCCACGCCGCGCAATGCGCCGCCTTTGCCAAAAAGGTAGACATCAACCGACTGGGCAACAACCCCACCAAGCTGACGGTGGAGGATGTGGAAGCCCTGTACCGCAAGATCCTGGTGCATAAATAAAGATAAAGCCGGGTAGCTGATGGAAATACACGCACCACAAACCAAAGGACCGTACAATGTACGGTCCTTTTTACATTTACAAATTCTATTACAATCAATTTGGCGGCCTTTTCAAACCCGGTTTTCACATCCAGCAAGCAGTCGTAATTATACCAGGGAGCCTCCCGCTCGATCATTTGCAGCAATGCCGGGCAGATCTCGGCATCCAGAATCCACTTGGTAACTTCAAAATCCTCCCGAATATTCTTGGTGGGATAGCCGTTGAACATTAGGGAAAAAATCCGTCAACAGCAAAAAACACACCCTGCTGGTAGCGCATCAGATCATTGGTTGGAATACCGATCAGCTTGGCGCTGGGCGCGTTGCCCATTAAAGCCATATCTTGGCGCTCCCGCTCCATTTGCCGCAGCATTTGGCGCAGCCCGGCGGCGCCGCTTTGCATCAGGCTCTTAATGTAATCCTCCCGACGGCGGAACACATACACCTTGTAATCCTCCAGCCAGGCATTAGCCGTAGCTAAGGACTCGGTATAATCCCCTTCGTCCCGAATTTTTACCGTATAAAGCGCCAACGGCGCCGGATAAACCTGCCGGTTCTTCAGCGCAAAAGACAGAGAAACATACAGACTCTTGGTAAAATCCACAAAGGGCGACACATCCAGATAATGCTGGGAAAAAGCAAACAGCCGATACAGATTTTGCCGCGGGTGCGGATCCATCACCTTCTCATACAGGTGCATATAGCTGCCGTCCCGGCTGTAAAAGTCATACACAAAATCCGCAGTCACCTTGGCCACCGCATCCCCATTGTCAAACAGGGCCTGCCGGTTGCGAAAAATGGTGGGGATCAGCGGTCGGGCACGATCGTCCACCCGCTCGCCGCGGTAGAAAATCTTTTCTTTGTTCTCCAAAACGGCGCTTTCAGCTGCTGCTCAAATTCTTCCATTGTGTGCACCTCTCGGCGCACCAGAGAAAAATCCACATCCAAAGCGTCAATGACCTGCGCCTCCCACTCGGCAAACTTATCGTCTGCAAAGCGGGTGCGCAGGTCTTTTTTCCGTTTGTTTTGCTTTTTTTATAAAGTGCATCATCAGTGGGTATTGTTGTTAATGGTCTTGTAGTCGATATATTGCTGACCGGCTTGCGGTGCCTTGCCGGTTTTGGCCTGGATCATCTCTGACACCGTCACAATTTGATAGCCCTTTTTCACCAACGCCGGTACAATTTTCTCTACCGCGTCTGCGGTGGAGGAGTAAATATCGTGCATCAGGATAATACTGCCGTCATAGGCACCATGCTCTGCCCGACTGATAATTTGCGCCGATTCCTGGATTTCCAGTCCTCCGTATCTACCGACCAGTAGGCAATGATCATGCCCTCTTTTTTGGCAGTGTTCTGCATGACGCTGCTCATATTGCCGCCGGGGCAGCGGAATGCCGTGGGCCGCTTGCCACAGGCCTTATATACAGCATCTGAGCACTTAACCACATCCGCCTCCGTCACCGTCTTGCCGTAGTGATCGTGATTGTAGGTGTGGTTGCCCAGCTCACAGCCAAGCTCCAACTCTCGCTTCAAGTACTTCTTGGTGTTGTCATTGATTCGCGTACCCACCATAAAGAAGGTGGCGCGGGCACCGTACTTCTCCAACACATCTAAAATGCGGCCGGTGGAACCATCAAAGGCCGGGCCGTCATCAAAGGTCAGGGCCACCATCGGCTTGTCCTTATCAATATTCGCAGGCAGTTTCACCGTCTCCGCGATCTGTATACTCTTAACCTCGCTCCAGGGTCCGTACTTGGTGCTGCTGCCCACAGCCATGCTGCCGCGCATACGCACATAGTAGGTGGCCTTCTCCGTCAACTTCTCCAGCACTGCACTGTTTTGACCGGCCTTAAAGTCCATGGTCTGCGCACCATCCGCGCTGAAGTCCTTATCCTTTGCATACTGCAGCTGATAGCCCGCTGCTCCGGTATCCGTAGACCAGCGCAGGTTCATAGATCCCTCCGACAGGGAGGACGCCTCCACCTTAGGTGCACCGGGCAAAGTGTATGCCGTCATCTCCGGGCTGAAATCACCGGTATATTCCTTGTCTCTGTAAATCTTATATGCCCGCACCTTGTAGCGGTACACAGTGGCCGGCGTAAATCCGTCAGCTGCACACGGGTATTCTTTTTGCCCTCCACAGTCTTGACTTTATCAAAGTCCTTTTTATCGCTTACGGATTGAAAAATCTGATACCCATCGGCGCCCTTGACTCGGTGCCAACGCAGGGTGCAGTCCGTCTGCTGGCCTTCTTCGATGATCTCCAGCTTCTCCACATCCCCCACCCGTCTTGGCCTGAACCACAGACACGGCGCCAAAGGTGCGATTAAAATTGCCAAGACCAAAAACAGTGCCGTCACGCGCACTTTGTTTGCCATAACCAGACAACCTCCTCTCTTATAATCAAGTTGATTATATAGCACCCGACACAAAAAGGCAACAGAAATTTGTAACTAAATTGTCACTCTTTTTTGCCTTTTCTTGTGCATTTTACCATTGGTGTTTTTTGGCGTCAAAAGCCAGACAAAATTGCCGATTCGTCGCCCAATATTTTTTCCTTATTGACCGGTGCTTTCGTTCGTGTTAATATTATAATTATAATATTATAACTTATGCAAGGAGAAAGACGAAACCATGGAACAGATGCAGATTTTGCTGGCAATCCTGGTGCTTCTGCCCTTTGTCAGCGCCCTGTTGCTGGCACTGTGCGGCAGCGACCGTATGCGCCGGCTGATCGTCTATGGCAGCGCCGGCGTGCTGATGATCAGCGCCGTGGCCTTTGCCGTGTGTTTCTTCTCGGGGGAGAATTTGCAGCTGCGCTTTTTACAAAGCGGCGGGATCATTGACCATACCATGCTGGCGCTGGAGGCCGGCTTTGCGGTGCTGATCACCGTCCTTAGCATCAAGTACCGGCGCTACTATGTGGCGGTGCTGTCCATTGTGCAAACCGTGCTGACCTTTGTGTATGAACTGGGAGGCTATAAGCCTGCCGTACAGCCCTACAACCTGTTTACAGACCAACTGACCGTGATTATGGTGCTGATCATCGCCGTTGTAGGCACACTCATCACAGTATATGCAGTCGGCTATATGCGCGATTACCATAACCACCATAAGGAATATACCGATCGGCGTCGCTTTTTCTTTGCCATGCTGTATGTGTTCTTAGGTGCCATGTTTGGTCTGGTGCTGTCCAACAGTCTGTTATGTGCTCTACTTTTTTGGGAGATCACAAGCATTGTGTCCTTCCTGCTTATCGGCTACACCCGCACCAAAGAGGCGGTGCAAAACAGCTTCCGTGCCCTGTGGATGAATCTGCTGGGCGGGCTTGGATTTGCAGCAGCCATCTTTTGGGCAGGGGTGCGCTTTGGAATCACAGACCTGCAAAGCCTGATCCTGTGCGACGGCAAGCTGGTGGTGGCGCCGGTGATTTTGCTGGCCTTTGCCGCACTGACCAAGAGCGCACAATTGCCTTTCTCCCGCTGGCTGCTGGGAGCCATGGTGGCGCCCACGCCCTCCTCTGCACTGTTGCACAGCGCCACGATGGTAAAGGCCGGCGTGTACCTGCTGATCCGCCTGGCGCCGGTGATGTACGGCACCTATGCCGGCTCTATGGTGAGCCTGGTCGGGGGCTTTACATTCCTGATCACTTCCATGCTGGCCATTACCGTCAGTGACGGCAAGGCTGTGCTGGCCTACTCTACCATCTCCAACCTGGGACTGATCGCCGCCTGTGCCGGTGTGGGCCGACAGGAGACGGTATGGGCCGCTGTTCTGTTGCTGATCTTCCACGCAGTATCCAAATCCCTGCTGTTTCAAACAGTGGGTGCCATTGAGAACGCCACCGGCAGCCGGGATATTGAGTCCATGCACGGACTGATTGCCCGGCACCCGCGCTGGCGCTGACCCTTTCCATCGGCATTGCCGGTATGTTTTGGCGCCCTTTGGCATGCTCATCTCCAAGTGGGCGGCGCTAAAAGCCTTTGTGGACAGCGGCTCCATTATCCTGGTGCTGTTTATCTGCTTTGGCTCCGCTACCACTTTGTTTTACTGGACCAAATGGGTGGCCACCGTGCTTTCCTGGAACCGAAAGGACACCCGTCAAAAAAACACAACCTCCGGGGATCAGTGGACTTCTCTGCTCATTCACTCGGCACTAATGGTGCTGCTGTGCTTTGCATTCCCGGCAGTGTCTAAATTCGTGGTTACCCCGTACCTGGCCGGTGTGTACGGCCACGCCTCGGCGGTGCTGTCCAGCGACAATATTCTCATTATGATCATTATGCTGGTACTGATCTTTGTGGTGCCTATGGTGACGATGATTCTGCTGCGCCGCTCTCACATTACCTTTGAAGACACATACCTTGCCGGCGTGAATACCGGCAAGCAGACTTATTTCTATGACGCCATGGGCGAACCCAAGCACTCCTGGATCACCAACTGGTACTTGACCGACCTGTTCGGTGAGACCAAGCTGTGGAGCCCCAGCGTGGTGCTCTCCACGGCAGCCATCTTGATTTATACCGTCATTGCGTTAGGAGGTGCGGTGCGATGAGCAATGCTGCTGTTGCCGCCATCAGTGTGGCGCTGTATATTCTGCTGGCACCGGGCGTGGGCGGTCTGCTACAAGGTGTGGACCGCAAAGCCACCGCCCGTATGCAAGGGCGCCAAGGTCCGCCGCTGCTCCAGTCCTTCTACGATGTGGGCAAGTTGCTGGGCAAAGAAACCAAGTATATGAACCACATTCAGATCGTCTGCCATGTAGCTTCTTGATTTTCGTTATTTTTACCGGCGCGCTGTTTTTCGGTCGGCGGGGAGTCTGCTGCTGATCTTCTTTGCCCTGACCACCGCCAACCTGTGTCTGATCCTGGCGGCCACCACCTGTAACAGCCCCTATGCGGCGATGGGTGCCAATCGGGAGATGCTGCAAACCATGGCCTATGAACCTATGGTGCTGCTCACCGCCGTTGGCTTTTACCTGGCCACCGGCAGCTTTAAGGTCAGCGACATTGTGCGGTCAAGCGGCCTGCCGCCGATTGTGTACCTGCCCGGTGTATTTTGCGGGTTTCTGTTCATTCTCACCATCAAGCTGCGCAAGCACCCCTTTGACCTGTCCACCAGCCACCACGCCCATCAAGAGATGGTCAAGGGGCTGACCACCGAATTTAACGGCGTAACCCTCCTGATTGTGGAGGTGAGCCACTGGTATGAGAATGTGTTTTAATGGGCATTATCGCCCTGTTTTTCATCAACGGCAAGCCCTGGAGCTATGCGCTGGCAGCGGTGGCCGTGGTGCTGTCTTACTTTTTGGAGATTCTCATTGACAACACCAACGCCCGCCTCAAGTGGCAGCGTATGTTCAAAACCACTTGGGCGGTGACCATGATCATCGGGGTCATCAACATCTTTGTTTTACAAGTGCTAAAGGGGGTATAAGTATGCCGAATGTAACCAAATCACCGTGGATTATGCACTACGATGGCACCTCCTGCAACGCTGCGACATTGAGGTGCTGGCCTGTTTGACCCCCCTCTATGATGTAGAGCGGTTTGGGGTCATCAACACCGGCAACCCCAAGCACGCGGATATTTTGCTGATCACCGGCTCCGTCAACCACCAAAACGCGCCGGTCGTGCGCCAGATCTACGAGCAGATGAACGAGCCAAAGGTGGTGTGCGCCATTGGGGTGTGCGCCTGCAACGGCGGCGTGTTCAAGGACTGCTACAATGTGCTGGGCGGGGTGGACAAAGTGATCCCCGTAGATATTTATGTGCCCGGGTGTGCCGCGCGGCCGGAGAGTATTATTGACGGCGTGGTGCAATCCCTGGCCCTGCTGCAAGAAAAAAGCGAACGCCGAAAGGAGGCCGCAGAATGAACCCAAGCTACACCATTGAAGATGTGGATATCAAGACCCTGTACCGGATGATGCTGGAGCACCTGCGCGCCGGCTTTCGGCTGGTACAGATCGGCGCCACCGGAAGAGAAGATGGCACGGAACTGATCTATTCCGTTGCCAAGGACTACCAAATGGACAACTTTCGGGTATTTGTGGAGTCGGGTGAGATCATCAACTCCATCTCGGATATTTTTCCCTCCGCGGCGCTGTTTGAGAATGAGATCGCCGAGCTGTTCGGGGTGGATATTGACTGTATTAACCTGGACTTCCACGGCAAATTTTACCGAATAGACAAAGAAACGCCCTTTTGCAAGGCCCCTATGGGTGAGAACGTAACCATCGTGAAAAAAACGGAGGGAGGTGCAGAGAATGGCTAATCGCACCATCGTGCCCTTTGGCCCTCAGCACCCGGTGCTGCCGGAGCCTATTCATCTGGATTTAGTCCTGGAGGACGAAAAGGTGGTTGAGGCCATCCCCTCCATCGGCTTTGTCCATCGGGGACTGGAAGAACTGGCCGGTCGTCGGGACTTCCATGACTATCAATATGTGGTAGAGCGCATTTGCGGCATTTGCTCCTTTAAGCACGGCATGGCCTATTGCGAGACCCTGGAGCAGATCTTTGGCGCAGAAGTGCCGCCCAGAGCCAAATATCTGCGCACCATTTGGGGCGAGATGAGCCGAATCCATTCCCATCTGCTGTGGCTGGGTCTCTTGGCCGACGCCTTTGGCTTTGACGCCCTGTTTATGCAGTGCTGGCGTATGCGGGAAAAAAGTGCTGGATATGTTTGAGGCCTCCACCGGCGGGCGAGTGATCTTTAGCGTCAACACCATCGGCGGCGTGCTGAAAGATATGGACAGCGATATGCTCAAAAGCTTTGTTGCCATCTTTGACGATATGGAAAAAGAACTGCACAGCCTTGCCCATGTTTTTTGAACGATTACAGTGTGCAAAGCCGCCTGCGGGGCGTTGGCGTGCTCACCAAGGAGCAGGCGCTGCTGTACGGCGCCGTAGGGCCAATGGCCCGTCCTCCGGCCATAGAGATTGACACCCGCAAGCTGGGGTATGAAGCCTACGGCGATGCGGAATTGACATCATCACCAGCACCGACTCGACGCACGCCCGCTGCCGGGTACCGGCATGTGAGTCGAC
>ENA-OPYV01000299-OPYV01000299.1-human-gut-metagenome-genome-assembly--contig:-NODE-299-length-15020-cov-1.408648_pt1 | contig 15020 bp, 19 predicted proteins | sample MGYA00242474_ERZ504485 | MGnify/ENA primary metagenome ERZ504485 (study PRJEB26092, sample SAMD00036263) | human gut metagenome | host: Homo sapiens | study: EMG produced TPA metagenomics assembly of...
GTCTGCAAGAGTGCATCATAATACAAGCCCGGTTGCGACTGCGGCACTTGGAAGGACACTGACAGCAGGGCAATCATGGGAAGTATGATGAAAAATGATACAGATATGCTGACACTTCAGATTCGTGGAGACGGCCCAATCGAGGGCATCACTGTAACTGCAGACAGCCATGCAAATGTAAAAGGATATGTTGGAAATCCGGACGTGATGCTTCCGCCAAAGAATGGCAAGCTGGACGTTGGAGGAGCAGTTGGTATCGGTCTTTTACAGGTGATTAAAGATATGGGACTGAAAGAGCCTTATGTTGGACAGGTTGCGCTTCAGACCAGCGAGATCGCAGAAGATCTTACCTATTATTTTGCTACAAGTGAACAGGTACCGTCAGCAGTTGGTCTTGGAGTTCTTATGAATAAAGATAATACAGTACGTCAGGCTGGCGGATTTATCGTGCAGCTGATGCCGTTTGCGGAAGAAAGCACAATTGCGAAGCTTGAGGAAAATGTGCAGAAAAATCACATCTGTCACAAAATCTTCTGGAAGAGGGGGCATACTCCTGAGAGTCTGCTTGAGAAAAGTTCTGGAGGGCTTTGATATGGAGATCAATGAGAAAGTCCTACGGAATTTTACTGTAACTGCAGCAGAGAAAGAGTGGAGAAAGCTCTGATCAGCATTGGAAGAAAAGAACTCAACGAGATGGTCCAGGAAGGCAAGGACATTGAGATGAACTGCCATTTCTGTAATAAGAATTATGAATTTACAGTGGAAGAACTGAAAGAAATCCTGCGTAAATGTAAATAAGAGACGCCAATGTACTGACAGATAGATCTGCCGGAGCACAGGGAAGAAGAGGTAGAAAATGAAAAACGGTTATATCAAAACAGCAGCCGCAACACCTTATATCACAGTTGCAGACTGCAATGCCAATGGAAATGAGATTATCAGACTGATCCATGAGATGGAGAAAGAACATGTGAAGGTTATGGTTTTTCCGGAGCTTTGTATCACAGGCTATACCTGTCAGGATCTTTTCCTGCAGAGACGTCTTCTCGACAGCGCCTGGGAAACTTTGCTGAAGATCACAAAGGAAACTGCTGATGTGGATGCCCTTGTTTTTGTAGGTGTGCCTTTCAGAAATCATGGAAAATTATATAATGTGGCAGCAGTTTTAAACAGAGGCGAGATCATTGGTCTGGTTCCGAAAACTTATCTTCCAAACTATGGAGAATTTTATGAGCAGCGCCATTTTGCATCAGGTCTTGGCTGTCTGGAATATGTGGATATTGAGGGAAAGAGAGTTCCTTTTGGAACAGATATTCTTTTTATCTGTGAGGAGGAGCCGGAGCTTGTGGCAGCAGCAGAGATCTGCGAGGATTTATGGGTGACACTGCCGCCAAGCGTTCTCCATGCACAGGCAGGAGCGAATCTGATCGTGAATCTGTCAGCCAGCAATGAGATGGTCGGAAAGGACAGCTACCGCAGAGATCTTGTTTCCGGACAGTCTGCACGTCTGGTGTGCGGATATGTATATGCAAATGCAGGAGAAGGTGAGTCTACACAGGATCTGGTCTTTGGCGGTCAGAATATGATCGCAGAGAATGGAGTGATCCTTGCGGAAGGAAAACGTTTCCACAATGGTATTGTATACAGTGAGATTGATGTGCAGAGGCTGAACGATGAGAGAAGAAGACTGACTACTTATCAGCCGGCTGACGACAGTGATCATATTAAAGTGTGCTTCCATCTGAATGTGGAAGAGACAAAACTGACCAGAAAATATTCGCAGTATCCTTTGTACCTTCACGAAAAGAAGAAAGGGATATGCGTTGTGATGAAATCCTGAATATCCAGGCAATGGGACTTAAGAAACGTATGGATCATATCCATTGCCATAAGGCAACAGTGGGACTTTCCGGAGGTCTGGATTCCACACTGGCACTGCTTGTGATCGCAAGAGCCTTTGACCTTTCCCGTGCGGACAGAAAGGATATCCACTGTATTACCCATGCCCATGCTTTGGAACCACAGACAGAACTTATCAGAATGCCTGCAAATTAAGTCAGTGTCTGGGTGCGACTTTAAGTGAGATCAATATCAAAGAAGCAGTAAATGTACATTTCCGGGATATTGCTCATGATCCGTCTGTGCATGATGTGACTTATGAGAACAGCCAGGCAAGAGAGAGAACGCAGATCCTGATGGACAGTGCAAATCAGGATGGCTCGATTCTGGTGGGAACAGGAGATCTGTCTGAGCTGGCTCTGGGATGGGCAACCTACAATGGTGACCATATGTCCATGTACGGCGTGAATGCTTCAGTGCCGAAAACTCTGGTGCGTCATCTTGTACGTTATTATGCAGATACATGCAAAGATGAGAAGCTGACAGAGGTTCTTTCTTGATATTCTGGATACACCGGTAAGTCCGGAGCTTCTGCCGCCTAAGGATGGCAAGATCGCACAGAAGACAGAAGATCTGGTGGGACCTTATGAACTTCACGATTTCTATCTGTACTATATGCTTCGTGCAGGATTTGAACCGGAGAAAATTTACAAGGCTGGCATGTGAGACTTTGAAGGAATGTATGATAAGGAGACAATCTTCAAATGGCTGAAAACCTTCTATTGGAGATTTTTTGCACAGCAGTTTAAACGTTCCTGCCTTCCGGATGGCCCGAAGGTGGGAAGCGTTGCGGTTTCACCGAGAGGTGATCTGAGAATGCCAAGTGATGCAAGTGCAGGAGTATGGCTGGAGCAGCTTGAAAATATGGATATTTAGAATCGCATAGCGGAGTGGAGGATTCTAGTCGCGTGATTTTGCATGGCGAAGCGGAGAACGATCAGTTGTTCTCCGCTTTTTCAGTGCTGTTTCAATTGCATTCAAAAGAATCATGGAAGTATACTTCTGATCTTCGGAATATTGGATGTTTTCCAGCGACTGGGAGGTATAGATCTGGCTGGCCAGTGATTCCAGAGCCGGTTCATGAGAGGAAACATGGCTGCGGTGCTTTCGCTTAAAATTTACCAGACGGATGGAAGTTACCCTGTCAGAGTCAACGGTTACTTCCAGGTCAAAGGTGTTTTCATTCAGGTCGATGGAGGAAGTATAAATTCCCGGTTTGTACAGGCTTTTGGCATCGGCTGAGGCACTTTTTTTCTGACCGGATCCAAACATGAAAAAAAGTACAATAGCCAGGATGACAGCAAGAAGAAGGAAAATGCCGGTGTATATAACTTCCTTCATATGTAGGACTATGATTTTGTTTTGCACTCATGGTACACGCCTCCTGGATTGGTTTTGTATATTCTATTACAGAAGTGCTTAAATTTATGATAATACTGAAAACAACGAATGTGAGTAACCACATAAGGAGAGAAGAATGTCATTACAGTTTATTATCGGCAGTTCCGGTGCCGGAAAGTCTTATTTTGCATATGAGAGAGTAATCCGGGAGTCCATGGAACATCCGGAGAGAAATTACTATATTATTGTTCCGGAGCAGTTTACCATGCAGACACAGAAGACGCTGGTGGAAATGCACCCGGGAAAAGGAATCCTGAATATTGACATCCTGAGCTTTGAACGTCTTGCGTACCGTGTATTTGAAGAAACCGGCGGAGATAACAGAAAGGTTCTGGAAGATACGGGAAAAAGCATGGTGCTGCAGAAAATGGTGCAGCAGCACAGAAAGGAACTTGCCTATCTGGGAAGTCAGATGAATAAGCCGGGATATCTGGATGAGGTGAAGTCTCTGGTTTCAGAATTTATGCAGTATGATATCAGAGAAGATAATCTGGCAGAAATGAAAGAGAAGGCCAAAGATCAGCCATTACTTGAAATGAAGCTTAAAGATGTGGGAATCCTTTATCAGTCATTCAGGGAATTCCTGAAGGGGCATTATAATGACAGGGGAAGAGGTGATGGATGTCCTGCTTAAACAGCTTCCTTTTTCCGAGAAACTTAAGGGAGCGGAATTTCTCTTTGATGGATTTACCGGATTCACGCCAATTCAGGTCAATGTGCTTAGGGAACTTCTGGTCATTGCTGATCGCATAAGTGTTACTGTGACTATGGATGAACGGGGAGGATGCTTTTTCTCCGGGAAAACCTTTATCAGCTTTTCTTTATGAGCAAGCAGATGATACGGACACTTGCAGGGCTGAGCAGAGATCTGGAGGATCCGGTGTATCTGAAACCATCCGGACAGTCCCGGTTTGCACAGGCACCTGCCTTACAGTTTCTGGAGAAAAATATCTTCCGCTAACAGAAAGGGCGTGTATGCCGAAGAACAGCAGGAGATAAAAATATTTACTGCGCCAATCCCCCTGGAAGAAATGCGGGAGGCTGCCCGAAAGATGTCAGAACTTGTGCGTACCTGCGGATACCGCTATGGTGAGATTGCAGTGATCACAGGAAATCTGGAAGAATATGCAAGACTTGCAGCACAGGTATTTGAGGAGGCGGATATTCCATATTTTATTGACGAGAAGCACTCGGTAATGATGAATCCTTTTGTGGAGTATCTGCGCGCTGCCATGGAGATGGCGGTACAGGGATTTCCTTATGAGAGTGTTTTCCGTTATCTCAGATGCGGGATGTCAGAAGTTACCAGAGAACAGGCTGATAAGCTGGAGAATTACGTGCTGGCGCTGGGAATCCGGGGATATAAGAAATGGTCTGAAAAATGGGTTCGTGTATACAGAGGAATGGAAGCGGAGAAGATACAGGAACTGAATGAGATCAGAGAAATCTTTGCGGAAGAAGTAAGGGAACTTGCACAGGGATTTGGTTCCGGGAAGAAGACAGTGGAAGAGTACTGCCGGATTCTCTATGAGTTTATCCAAAAAAGCAATGTCTGGCAGAAACTGAAACGACAGGAGCGAAAGTTTAAAGAGTCAGGCGATAAAGCAATGGAAAAAGAATATAACCAGATTTATGGAATTGTGATGGACCTGCTGGATAAGATGGTTGAGATTCTTGGCGAAGAAACGGTAAACAGACAGGAGTTCCGACAGCTTCTGGAATCAGGACTTTCTCAGGCAAAAGTAGCGCTGATTCCGCCGAGCATAGATCAGGTAATGGTGGGTGATATGGAACGATCCCGCTTAAAGGAGATTAAGGCGTTGTTCTTTGTTGGCGTGAATGAGGGAAATATCCCAAAGAGCACACAGACAGGCGGAATCTTATCAGAGCTTGACAGGGATTTCTTCCAGGAGCAAGGAGTGGAACTGGCACCGGGGCCTAAAGAACTGATGAATATGCAGAGGTTTTATCTGTATCTGAATATGACGAAACCGGGAGAAAAGCTGATCCTCTCCTATAGTGATACCAATGCAAAGGAGAAGGCATAAGTCCGGCATATCTGATCGGGAGTATACGCAGTCTGTATCCGAAGCTGGAAATTGAAAATTCTTATTGTTATCCGGAAATCCGGAAGCTGGGATTGATCTGTTTCTGGAGAAGCTGGTACAGGAGACAGAGAAAGAACATGAGGATATTCTGGAGCAGGCAGATGAGACGGATGCAATGTTTGGAGAGCTTTATAGCTGGTATCTGCGGAATCCGGAATACAGAAGCAGAGTACAGAAGCTGGTACAGTCGGCTTTTGCCGGAAAACCAGAGGACATTATCAGCCAGAGTGTGGCGAAGGCATTATACGGAGAGGTTTCACCTTACAGTGCTACCAGACTGGAACGTTTTGCAGCCTGTGCATTTGCACATTTCCTTCAGTATGGAATGAAACTTACCGAGCGTGTGGAATATGAGTTTAAACCTATGGATATGGGAAAATGTTATGCATAAGCACTGGAAAGCTTTGCAGAAAGAAGTGCGAAAAAGAGGCATGAAAGGACAGAGCTGACAGAAACAGGAACGGAATGAGATTGCGGACCGGTGTCTGGATAATATTGTGGCAGATTATGGAAACACGGTGCTCAAAAGCAGTGCCAGGAATGAATATATGATCGAGAGAACAAGGAGAATCCTAAGAAGGACGGTATGGGCACTTCAGAAAACAGCTGGAACAGGGAGAATTTCAGCCGGAAGGCTTTGAGGTAACCTTCGGGGGAGGACGGATTGACAGAGTAGATATTATGGAAGATCAGAATAAGGTGTATGTGAAGGTGATTGATTATAAAACCGGAAATACATCTTTTGACCTGGTTTATCTGTATCATGGCCTGCAGTTACAGTTAATGATCTATCTGGATGGTGCCTTGCGTGTAGAGCAGAAGAAATATCCGGATAAGGAGATTATTCCTGCGGGAGTTTTTTTATTACAATATCAAGGATCCTATGATCCAGGAGAAGATAGATGCGGATGTGGAAGCAGTCAGTGCAGGTCTTATGAAAGAACTGAAGATGAATGGGCTGGTTCAGGCAGATCCGGAGCTTGTGTACAGGATGGACAGCAGTCTTGGCTCCATTCCTGTCGCATTTAATAAGGACGGAAGCTTTCGCAAAAATTCTTCTGTGGCAGACAGAACACAGTTTGCAGTGCTTGGACGGTATGTAAGGACGAAGATTGAGAAGATAAGAAGTTCTATTCTGGAGGGAGATGCAGAGGTTTCTCCCTATGAGCTCGGAAAAAAGAATGCGTGTACTTATTGTCCGTATATGAGGTATGTGGATTTGACCGCAGGCTGTCAGGATATGAATTCCGCAGACTGAAAAAACTTCTCTGATGAGGAATTATGGAAAGCATTTGACAGGGAGGCAGAATAAGATGGGCGTACAGTGGACAAAGGAGCAGCAGGAGGTTATAAGGCTGCGGGACAGAAATATTCTGGTCAGTGCGGCAGCCGGGTCCGGAAAAACGGCAGTACTGGTAGAACGTATCCTGAGTAAGATCACAGATAAAGAACACCCTGTGGATATTGACAGACTGCTGATCATGACATTTACAAGAGCTGCAGCAGGTGAAATGAAAGAGAGGATCTCGGCAGCTATTGAAAAAGCACTCTGTGAGGATCCCGATAATGAGCATCTGCAGAGACAGACAACCCTGCTTCATACTGCACAGATTACAACGATTGATGGTTTCTGTGCCTATATTATCCGGAATTACTTTCATCTGATCGGACTGGATCCGGGATATCGGACGCAGATGAGGGGGAACTGAAGCTTCTGCGGGGAGATGTTGGTGAAAGCACTGCTTGAAGAATATTATGCCAAAAAGATGAAAAGTTTCAGAAATTCGTGGAATGCTTTGCAACAGGAAAGTCAGATGAAAATCTGGGAAACCTGATACAGAAATTATATGAAATGGCTATGAGCAATCCTTTTCCGCAGGAATGGCTGTCCGGGTGTATGGATGATTACAGGATTGATTCCCTGGAAGAGTTAAGAGAGACTGAGTGGATGAGGATGCTCTGGGATGCAGTGAAGGATGAACTGCAGGAATCGAAGCTTCTGGTGCAGGAGGCTCGAAGAATCTGCTCAGAGCCGGATGGTCCGTATCTGTATGATGAGGCACTGAGCAGTGATCTGCTTCTTATAAGGAGTCTGCAGGAGCTGGCAGAGAAAAGAGATTATAATGGTACTGCAGAAATCCTTATGAAACCCTCATTTGCCCGGCTGAGCACAAAGAAGGCTGCGGATGTAGATGAACAGAAGAAACAGAGCGTGAAAGATCTCCGGGATGAGGAAAAGGGGATTCTGAAGGAACTGGGGCAGCGATATTTCCAGAGTACAGAGAAGGAACTTCTGGAAGTAATCAGATATATCAGAGGTCCAATAGAGATGTTAGTCGAGCTGACTGCAAGATTTAAAGAGCAGTTCGGAGAGGCAAAGAGAGAAAAGAATATTCTGGATTTTACGGATATGGAACATTTTGCCCTGCAGATACTGATGACGAAAGAAGGGGAAGAAATCCATATGTCTCAGGCTGCAAGAGAGCTCTCCGCAAAGTATGATGAAGTCCTGGTGGATGAATATCAGGACAGTAACTTAGTGCAGGAGCTTCTGACAACAGCAGTATCCGGGTGGATCAACCAGAAGAAAAATATCTTCATGGTAGGAGATGTAAAGCAGAGTATCTATCGTTTCCGTCTGGCAAGGCCGGAGCTTTTCATGGAAAAATATAAAAGTTATTCCACAGAAGAAGCACAGGAGCAGAGAATTGACCTGCACAAAAATTTCCGGAGCAGGGAACAGGTTCTGGAGAGTGTAAACTTTATTTTCCGACAGATCATGGGGGAAGACCTGGGGAGGGATTACCTATGACAAAGATGCAGCCCTTTATCCCGGAGCTTCTTTTCCGGAAGGAGAGTCAGAGGAATTTGTAAAGACAGAGGTTCTTCTGGTCGAGAGAGACGGAGAAGAACTGTCTGATGTACAGGACTATGAAGACCCAGGTGTATCGGGAAGCCGCAAAGAAATGGAAAATCAGACCGGACAGGAACTGGAAGCGCTGGCCATTGCACAGAGAATTAAAGAAATTGTGGGAAAAGAACAGATCGTAGATAAAGAGACGAAGGAATACCGGCCTGTGGAATACGGGGATATTGTAATCCTGCTGCGCACTGCCTATGGATGGGCAGAAACCTTCAGGGAAGTGCTGGCGTCTCAGGGAATCCCTGTATATTGTACATCAAGAACCGGATATTTCTCTGCAACCGAGATTGTGACTGTATTGAATTATCTGAAGGTGTGTGACAATCCGCTGCAGGATATTCCGCTTATGGGAGTGCTTCGTTCACCGATCGTCGGATGCACTTCACAGGAACTGGCAGAGCTTAGAATACAGTATCCTGATGGTCTGCTCTATGAGAGTGTTTTGGCATAATGCAGGAGAAAATGAAATCCCCGAAAAAAGAACTGGATCCGGATAAACTGAAATCTGAATTGTTAAACAGTAATCTGCGAACAGATGAAAAGAACTCTCTGAATATTAAATTAAAAGGATTTCTGAGTCTCCTTGAAAAGGTAAGAAATATGGCTGCATATACGCCGGTCCACGAATTGATCCTTTATGTGCTGAAAGAAACCGGGTATGGAGATTATGCAAGGGCACTTCCGGGAGGGGAGCAGCGTTTTGCAAATCTTACCATGCTTGTGGAGAAAGCTATGGACTATGAGAAGACAAGCTACAGGGGTCTGTTTAACTTTGTTCGTTATATCGAACAGCTACAGGCATATCAGGTGGACTATGGAGAAGTCAATCTGACAGGAGCGGGCAATACCGCAGTGGAGATTATGACGATCCACAAGAGTAAGGGACTTGAATTTCCGGTAGTATTTGTGGCCGGTATGGGAAAACAGTTTAATTTTCAGGATATGAATGCAGGTCTTTTGCTTCATCCGGAACTGGGAATAGGGGCTGATGCTATCATACCGGAGAAACGGGTGATCGCATCTTCGCTGAATAAGCAGGTGATCAGAAGACAGCTTCTGAAGGAGAGTCTGGGAGAGGAACTGAGGGTACTTTACGTTGCCATGACAAGAGCAAAAGAGAAACTGATCCTTACAGGAACAGTCGGAAAGCTGGAAAAGCAGATGCTGTCGCTGTCGCGTTTTCTGGATGAGGAAGAAGAACTGCTCCCACTGGGAACCAGAATGAAAGCAAAGAATTACTGGGCTTTTGTACTGCCTGCGCTGGTGCGGCATCGGGCAATGAGTGAACTTTTGTGGGAATATGGAATCCTCATGAAGAAACAGCCGGGGATTTACGATGATATCTCTGAGTTTGTGATAAAAAAGATCACTGTCCGTCAGATGACAAGAAAAAGCAGTTCTCATCCAGGCAGGAAACCAGATGCAGGAGGAATATCTGAAGAACTGGGATGAAAATAAAGTGTATGATGAGACTGTGAAGGAAGAGATAGAGAAGAGATTTCCTTTGTATATCCGTATAAATATCTGGAAGATATTCCGGTTAAAGTCAGTGTTTCGGATCTGAAAAAGAGAAGCTGGCATGATGAAAGTGAACTGGAAGAGAATATCAGTGTGTCTGCCGAAGAGCAGGAGGAAGAACAGGAAGCCCCGGTTCCCGCATTTATGGCAGAGAAGCAGGAAGAGTATAAGGGGGCTGCCAGAGGTACTGCTTACCACAGAGTAATGGAATGTCTGGATTATGCAGAAACAGATACAGAGGAACAGCTTCGGGCTCAGTTAAAGAGACTTCTGGAGAGCCGGAAAATGACAGAGCAGGAAGCAGAATGTATCCGGATCCGGGATATCAGGAGGTTTGTGGAGTCCGGGCTGGGGCAGAGGATGAAGAAGGCTGCCATGAAAAAACATCTTTACAGAGAACAGCCTTTTGTGATCCAGAGAAATGCTTCTATGCTCGATGATGGTTGGAAGAACGAAACAGTGCTGGTGCAGGGAATTATAGATGCCTATTTTATGGAAGAGGAAGAGATTGTTCTTGTGGACTATAAAACGGATAGAGTGAGGAGAGGACAGGAACAGAAGCTGATCGATCTGTATCATGTGCAGCTTGAGGATTATGCCCGGGCATTGGAGCGGATGACGGGGAAAAGAGTGAAGGAAAAGATCATTTTATTTCGTTTACATTGCAGAAAGAGATATTGCTGTAAGCGGAATAAAAATTATATTGTGAAATTCAAATATCCGGCAGGGATAAGCGCGTGTTATACGCGCCACCCTGCCGGATATTTGTTTTTCAGGATCTGGTTGACCAGTTTACCGAAGCCAATGGGATATCCATCTGCACAGAGGAGATGCCAGCCTTTTTTGTGAGCTGCTTCTTCGGGTTCGATATTTAAGGTTTCGCCCTTTAAATATCTGGTGATCCTTTCGTCAGAAGCGGAGAGAGAGATGACTGCTTCTGCTTCATTTTTGCGGATCGCCAGTGCAAGTGGCTGAGACGGCTCGAAGCGGTTTTTCTTCAGGTCACCGAGATAGAGACCGTTTCTTAAGAAGGTGATGCCGCGGAAGTTGTGGGCAACCGGGGGAAGATAGTAGGCTTTATCACCGCGGATTTCCACACGTTCCCAGTCAAATGGCTGACCGCAGAGGGTTTTCAGACCGATTTCGTTCAGAAATTCCTCAATCAGTGGAAATGCGTTTTTGTCCGGTTTTGTGTGAGGACGGGAGCTTTCCTTGATTGTCTGTCCTTTTTATGGAAGAGCGCAAGGAAGTGTCCCTCTCCGTTCATTTTGTGTGGGAAAATCCGGATGCATTTGATAAGTTCAGGATTTCCGTTTCCCCATTCAGGAACTCCATGGGAGAAGCCTTCATAATCTTCCATTTCTGCCAGTTCCATGTCAGGACGGTTTTCCAGAAGCCAGGAAACAGTTTGTTCGTCTTCTGCAGGCGCGAATGTGCATGTAGAGTAAAGCATCAGCCGCCGGGACGGAGCATATCGGCTGCCTGGAGGATAAGCTCTTTCTGGATTTCGGAAAGCTCCATGGATTTTTCGGGAGTCCAGTCTTTGGCAAGTGCTTCTTCTTTACGGAACATTCCTTCTCCGGAGCATGGAGCATCCAGGATGATCTTGTCGAAGAATTCGGGGAATGCTTTGGTTAACTTTGCAGGTGTTTCGTTTGCTACGAAGACATTTGGGATGCCGAAGAGTTCCAGGTTGCGAAGGAGGGCTCTGGCGCGGGAAGTGCTGATATCGTTTGCTACCAGAAGTCCCTGTCCCTGAAGTGCTGCGCCTGCTGCAGTTGCCTTGCCGCCCGGGGCTGCGCAGAGATCCAGGACTCTGTCACCCGGCTCGATGGGGATGCGGGAGGCTGGGGTCATGGCGCTGGGTTCCTGAAGGTAGTAGAGGCCGGCTGGTAGTATGGGCATCTGGAAGGACGGATGTCTTCATCGTAGAAGTAGCCCGTTTTTGATCCCATGGGATCTGACGGGTTGGAAATGGAGACAGGTTTTCGAAGTCTTCGCAGGTGATCTTGGAGGTGTTTATGCGCAGGCCGTAGGTTCGGGGAGCGCTGAAGCTGGAGAGGAAGGAGGGGTATTCGTTGCCGAGCATTTCTTTCATTCGGGTGAGGAATGCGGGGTGGAGGTGTGTTGTATTTTCGTTCATAATGGGTTGGGTTCCTTTGCTGTAGTTTTGATTGGGTGGGTGGGGGACGCGCAGGAAAATATATCTGTCTGAGTGCGGTTTCGGCATCTAAGATCTTCTAAGTCTAAAAATCTGCTAAAGCATGGAGAAAAATGCAAAACTCGCTCCGCTGCAGGCTTCGCTCAGACAGGTTGCGATTTTTCTCCATAACGCAGATTTCTACCGGCTAAGAAGATCTAAGATGCCTGCAAATGCACTCAGACAGATATATTTTCCTGCGCTGTTTACTGAAAATAACTGTAGTATAACGTGAGGTTTATGGAATATTAAGTTTTTGAAATACTATAGCAATTTAATAAAATAATGCAATCAAGACAGTTCAGCAGGACTTCATTCTATGATGGACTGGATTGTTTGCAGTAATTTATGAAATAAGAAATTGATATATGGCAATGCTTTTAAATGCATTATTTATGAGGATCGCTATAGTGAACCGGAAGACGTTAAGGAGGTATTTTCAGTAAAGGTATCAATATGATTATAAAGTATAAATGATTTTTGCTAAATAGTATTGACAAAATCATATTATACATCATATAATATCGTTAACAAAACAATATTGATGTTCTGTATAGTATGTGAACAGGATGGAATAAATGTATCAGATGTGAAATGGCGTTTACCTTTGGTATAGTCTGGAGCATTTTTCAGACACGCTCTAAGGCTGGATTGCAGAGATGATGCTGTCTGTACAGAACATAATTGAAACGAGGGAGTGAGCATATGGTTTTTAATACGGGTGCTGCGCTTCTGGATGCGGTTGTTCTGGCGGTTGTTTCTAAGGAGAAGGAAGGGACTTACGGGTATAAGATCACGCAGGATGTGCGTGGAGTTCTGGATGTTTCGGAGTCTACTTTGTATCCGGTGCTCAGGAGGCTGCAGAAGGATGATTGTCTGGAGGTTTACGATATGGCGTATGCAGGACGTAACCGGCGTTATTATAAGCTGACGGACAGAGGTGCTGCGCAGCTGGAGGTTTTATAAAGCTGAATGGAAAAATTTATGCATCCAAGATAAGCGGGATGTTTGAGGGAGGAATAGGATGATGGACAGGGCGCAGTTTATGCAGGAGCTGGAGAAGCTGCTTGCTGATATTTCCGAGACAGAGAGGCAGGATGCCCTTGATTTTTATAATAGTTATTTCGATGATGCAGGAGCTGAGAATGAAGCTTCGGTGCTCAGGGAACTTGGAAGTCCCAAGAAGGTTGCAGCGATTATCAAGGCGGATCTGAAAGGTTCGGCAGGAGGCTATGAGTATGGAGAATATACGGAGCATGGCTATGAGGATGCCCGGACTAAAGAGAGAGGACAGATGCCTGAGAGATATGGAGAAGAGTCGGGAACAGGGAAGCGTTTTTTTTCAGAAAGGGGAATCAGGCGGTGCTGATCCTTGCGGTGATCCTGCTGGTTTTATTTCTCCTTTTGTTAAGGGGGCTGTTTGGTGGGATTCTGGACATTTGCAGTTGGAATCTTACTGCTTCCGTTCTGGCTGATCGTTGGATTGGGCATAGGTGCTGTGGTTTTACTGGTTGGCGGAATCGCAGCTGTTGTGGCTGGAGCAGGGGCTTTTTGGCTGTAATGACCGGGAACCGGGGATCCTGACGTAGGAATTGGATGTCTGATGATGCTCTGGCAATCCTTATGATATTAGGACTGATCAGCATTGCAGTACGCATTGTGCCGAAATGGTTTCGGAAGATTACTGACTTTTTTAACAGGTTGCTTACAGAAAGAGAAAGGAGGCGGTTAAATGAAGAAGTTTACAAAAGGAATGTTGATCGCAGCGGGGATTTTTGGTGCTGTGGGAATCGGGCTGACAGCTGCCGGTGGTGTTATGGGAGCCAGTATGTCGGAACTGACAGGGGTGGAAAGTCTGAAAAGGGTGCTTCTGGTGGCAGACGGGGATTATGATTATGATGACAGCGATGATTATGATGACGATTATGATTATGATGACAGCGATGACTATGACAGCGATGATTATGACGACAGCGACGACTGTGACGACAGTGAGGATTATGCCCGCGCTGTTGATGAGAATGAGGAAGATGGCACTGTATATCAGTTGAAGTATCAGCCCACAAAGCTGGATATAGAGCTGAAGTACGATGATCTGATTCTGGAAGAGGGCGACAGTTTCTGTGTCAGAGTTTATGATGACAGTGGGAAGAATGTGACAGTGAAGGAGAGTTCGGATACTCTTAAGGTCAGAAGCACGAAAAAACTGTCTAAAAACAGAAAGGTGTGTATCTCCTATCCGGAAGATGTTAAGCTTCAGGAGCTGGAGATTGAGATGGGGGCAGGTACTGTTTATCTGAACAGAGATATTGAGACAGAGAAGCTGAGTGTGGAGATGGGAGCCGGGGAATTTGAAAGTAAGAATCCGGTGACTGCAAGGGAGGCAGATCTGGAAATCGGAACCGGAAGTATGACATTTTGCAGATCTGAGCGCCAGGAAGACAGATGGAGAATGTGGTCTGGGTGAACTGGATTTGACACTGACCGGTACGCAGGAGGATTATAATTATGATCTGGAATGTGGAGTGGGAAATCTGGATGTAGGTTCTGATTCCTACAGTGGACTTGGACGGGAGAAAACCATTTCCAATAAAGGCGCAGACAGGAAACTGGATCTGGAGTGCGGTATGGGAAATATATCAGTAGATTTCTCCGGGAAAGAGCACAGAGATTTGCAGATATCCTGAAGAGTATATACTCTGACGTGCAGAAATAAAAGTAGTATTTAACCGAATCAGGAAGTCATTCGGTGTAGAGTAGGTAGCGAAGCGGATGATTTTATCTGCTCGACTAATCTGGGTTTAAGGAGGAAATGGAACATGGGTGACAAACGTTTATACAAATCATCAGAAAACAGTATGCTTTGCGGTGTATGTGGAGGAATCGCAGAATATTTTGATATTGACCCTACGCTGGTGCGTCTGGCATGGGTGATCCTTACCTGCTTTGGCGGTGCGGGAATCTGGGCATA
>ENA-OPYV01000300-OPYV01000300.1-human-gut-metagenome-genome-assembly--contig:-NODE-300-length-15017-cov-1.807925_pt1 | contig 15017 bp, 24 predicted proteins | sample MGYA00242474_ERZ504485 | MGnify/ENA primary metagenome ERZ504485 (study PRJEB26092, sample SAMD00036263) | human gut metagenome | host: Homo sapiens | study: EMG produced TPA metagenomics assembly of...
AATCCAACTTCCCTATCCTTTCCACTCCTGTAGATTTTTGAAAAAAATAACCGGAATATTTACCACACCGTTAACTGTGCTGAAATTAGGTCTGTATTTCAATTCCTGATCCCACAGTAGTTTTATCTCTTCATACATGGTCTGCAGATTGATAACATTCGCCTTCACATACTGCTGATTTCTGTATATCCCACTGTCCTGATACATCAGAGTATCAAGTTCTCTTTCCGCATGATAAGCGGCTGTTCCAATCTTTACCTGAGAACTCTCTTCCGGATATTCTGTGATCGCCAGACTCTCCGGATAGTTGACCTCATACAGAAGTTTATCTTCCAGACAGCACTTAATGTTCAGATCAGGACATAAGATCAGCACATCCAGTGGCAGCCGCCCAAGGAAACTCATAAACAGAGCTTCGTTTTCATTCCGGCAGCCCCCCAGATAAATAAAGCATCCAATCTCCGGTGATTTCCAGTTTATGAACAGCTTCGGCAGATATCTTCTCATCCAGCACAGCAGATACACTGCCCTGTTTGTCAGTCTGTTAAGATTTCCCCTTCCTTCTGAGATTCAGCCAGCATAACATCCACAAATGTTTTATGCAGGATCCGCTGAAGCTCCGGATTGGCTCCATACTGTATATTACACGCAAGTCCCAGGAGCATCTGATCTCCGGATGTGTAGTTTGACCTCTTTATCTCTGAAATTTCCTGCGGCGTTGGTCTTGGAATCTCTTTACTTACGATCACCGTATTTCTCTTTGAATTTCTCAGTTCCTGCTGCAATCTGAACAGTTCATTTGCATAAGTAAGCTTATCTTCTGCCCCCGTTTATCCTGCAGAAACAGTTATAAAAAAAAAAACGGCTGTCAATTTCCCCTTAACAGAATGCTCTCGCGGATATCATCCAGGCCGTTTCCCTTTTATCCATGCATTTGTACAATTTGTAAGCGAAGGTCTGATTCCATACAGTCTCTCATTGTTAAGTTCATTCTGAATCTCATCTCTGACCTTTTTCACACAATATCCCTGCGGAAATGGCTGCAAACCTTCCATCTGCAAACTGTCTGAAAGAACGGAACCCGGATCTGTTTTCAGATATCCCTGATCCCCTGCATACTGAAGCAGTACTACATCACAGCCTGCATTGGAAAGAATCGATATGAGCATTAACTCATAATTGCTTATCTGCCCTTCATATAATTATTTTAGGGATATGGTTCTCTCCAAGCTGATTTACAATGCGTTCAAATTTATAATACAGCCAGCACATGAACTTGATATATGCGTTCCTGAGCATATTCTCGGTTTTCCCGGCTTTTCGCAGGGAATCCAGAGAGTCATAAATGGAGGCTGCCACATTCTGTCTCTGAAACTCATTCATCCTTGGCAGCCATTTTCTCAGACTGACATGGATAAAAATCCATACTCATCTGAAAATCCATTCCCATTATTTCATTATAATATGCAAGATTCCCCTCATCGGGATTAGGTATCTTCCCTTCGATAACCACTCCGGTTCTTCTTGCTGTATCATAATATTTCTTTATAAATTCGCCGACTTCTTCAGAATATCCGTTGATACGGTAGAAATAAACACCTTTCTCCCCGCCTGCTGTTCAGTTCGACAAAATAATCACTGAGGTTTTGAATTTTTTTGTTGTTCCAACATATAAGTATCTCACCTTCAATATCTGCTTATCTTATTTCTGTTCATGATAAGTTCTACAGTAATTTCATAAAATAATGCGGAACCATAATTTTCTCCAAATTTTCGTATAAATTCTACCTCAAAATTGTATCATATTGCTATTTATATTTCAAGAAAATTCCCTGTTCTTTCTATGGCTTATTCCCCTGAAATGTGCTATGATGTAGCTGCTGACTCGGTCCTTCACACTGTGATGGACCGGATTCCTGCAGTATTTTATTGAATTTCTATAAGGTACTATTTACGGGAATTTTTATAGAATATGTCAGAAGGAGTGTTATGAAAAATAATGTTTTATATTACAGTGTAGGTCCATTACTCTATTGTCCTGCCAACAGAATATCCATCACTGATTCTCTGATAAATGAAAGATTCGGGAACAGATTTTCTCTTGCTCTCTGTCTTGAAGATACCATAAACGACCGATCATGTTGAAGAAGCCGAGCAGATACTGATTTCTTCTCTCAGCCAGATATTCATACAGCATGAACAAAGCCATTCTATCTGCCCAAAATATTTATCCGGGTTCGGAATCCACAGCAGATTCAGAGATTAACAAAAGCTCTTGGGCAATCCATTAAGATTGTTACCGGTTTCATCGTCCCTAAATTCAGCCCGGATAACGCACAAAGTTATATTGAGCAGATGATCCTCGTCAATGAACTTGTCGCAAAAAAGCTTTACATGATGCCTATTTACGAAAGTCCCTCCATTATAGATTTGCGAAACAGAATTGATATTCTCTATTTGTTAAGGGATTCTTTAGCCAGAATTGAAGATCTTATATTGAATATACGTGTTGGCGGAAATGATCTGTGCCATATGTTTGGGTTTCGCAGACATGCCAATGAATCTATTCACAGCATCAGACCTGTTTCAGATATTTTCTCAGATATTATCACTGTATATGGTATGGATTATGTGATTTCCGGTCCTGTATGGGAATATTATGCCGGTGACAGCTGGAAAGAAGGAATGATTCAGGAAATCCGGGAGGACAGACTTTGCGGTTTCATCGGAAAAACCGTTATCCACCCTTCACAGATCCCTGTAGTAAACAGAGCTTATCAGGTTGCACGAAATGACTACCTTGACGCACGGGCGATTTTAAACTGGAATGCTGATTCTGCTTCCCTTGTTGCAGGAAGCAAAACCAGAGAAAGAATGAATGAATATAAAACCCATCTGAACTGGGCTAAGAAAACAGTTTATCTTTCAGAAGTTTTCGGAATAACAGAATAAGTATTACCCTTCTCACGCATCCGCAAGCTTCTTAATGATTCCACAACATTTATAATGTATAAGTGGATAGTATTCTACAGGTGTATGTTTCTCTTCGGCAAGTCTGACAATATGCTCCAACTGAGGATTTCCCTTATATCGCTCATCGATCAGCACCTTCCAGGGAATTCTCCTCAGTAATACTCTTGTTGTCTCTCCGATCCCCGGTTTGATCAGATTAATATCGTCAATACCGAAATTCTTTCCTATATTTATTACCTCATCAATACCCTGACTTTCCACTCTTTTTTCCAGATCAGGTGTATTCTCCATATTAAATTCCTTTTCAATGGTTTCAATAAAGTCATATGACAGATCAGAATCTGTCAGTTCTCCGTAATAGACTGCCCCATGGAAATCATCTCTGCCTATTATGTCATCTCTCAGAAAAGTACGGCTGATAAGGCCGGATACTGTACTGTTCAGGCAGGAACTTGGGATCAGGATATCTTCATGTGTTCCGCAAAGCTCCGTAACATTTGCCGGATCTGCCACTACCGCTATGTCAGCAGAAACCCCTTCATATGCAGAGATATCTTTCTTCAATTCATTCAGGATCGCACCCTTGCCAATCCATCCGTCCACAAATAAAATCTGCTGCGGTCTGTACTTTTCAAGCAGATACTTCATGGCATTATCGTCAATCCCTCTTCCTCTGATAATTGAAATGGAATAATGAGGCACATTTATACCATATTTGAATTTGATGTATCGCTTCACAAGGATACCAATTGGGATTCCCGCTCTGGCAAGGGATACCAGGACCATTTTCTTTCCCTTATTCTCTATGATCTTATCTGCCAGCATTCCTACTGCATTGGCAACCGGCTTCGCATAATGTTTCAGCGCATTATGATATACCTGCATATACTGATCTGTAGGAACATATTCAACAGGCAGCATCTCGCTGTAATGTTTTCCGGACTGAATCAGTTTCTCCCGCACTTTGGCAGGCTGAGGTTCTACCAACCCGGTAATATCCTTCAATAATAAAATCACATCTTCTTCTGAATAGGAACTTCTCAAATCAGCACCACCTTACAACTGTAATATCCTTGTTCTGCATCCGGACAGCATTTATCAGCGTTTCCTGACTCTCCTTTATTTCCGGGGAATCTGTGACAATCAATACCTTGTCATATTTCCTATATCGTAAATAAACGTTTCTCCTGTCCGGATCATATAAACTTTTCAGTTCATATCTGCTGTGAAGGGGATACTCTTTTTCCAGACTCACAGCAATGGGACTTCTTGTAGTCGAATGGCACCTTACTTCGGCTCCCTCTTTTTCCATCTTTCTTCCGATATAAAGTGCAGGGAACATAAACTCCTCAGTGCCGATCACCAGTATTCTTTTGCCAGATATATTATCAGCCATGTTTCCGGTTTTCTCCCGGATTTCTCTCCACAGATTCTCACATGCTTCTTCATATTTCCCGGAATCAATCAGTCTGCGGGCATCCATCCTGTTTTTAACATAAATCGTTGTATACTCTACGGCCTTATCCAGACATTTATAATAAAATCCGTCTCCCTTAAATGTTTCTGCTCTGTCTCCGTAAGTACTGTGATCCGTTTTTACCAGATAATACAGAGAAATCCCCTGTCTCTTATAACGTTCCAGATTCTCCTCGCTCATTCCGTTTAACAGAGATGCTACTGAATATTTAAATTTTCCGTCATATTCCCGGTCAAGAATACTGATGATATTCCGAATTGTTTTTCCGGTAGTTACTTCATCCTCGATAAATATGATCCGATCCGTCTCCGCCGCTGCTCTGTCAATATCATCTTTTACCAGCTTCTGCTCTGTGGCATGGCTGTGTTCCTCGGAAAAAACAGATAATTCACGCCGGGAATAACTTCTCTGGTGGTCTGAATATAATCTGCCCCACAGTAATCGCTGCCTGAGCACCTATGGCAGTTGCTGTCTCCGCAAAGCCCACCAGCAAAAGTTTTTTCATCTTTGTATTTCTCCCTGAAAGTATCTGCCAGAGCAGCAATAAATCCAGTGCCTTTGATGGCACTACCGGAATATGCTTCCCTGAAGCGGATCCACTACCAGATAGTTTCTCTTCGTATTATTTTCCCTTTTTGCGATCTTTACTAAATCCTTCTCAGTATATTCCATCTTTACTCCTTCTACTGATACGATCTGAAAAATGCCTGCAGCTTAGTCAGAGCTTTCGTCAATGCCTCTGTCTCCTCCACATTTAGGCCTTTAAGTACAGCCAGTACCATCTTCTCATGGAAATCTTTATGATGGTAATAAGCTTTCTTCCCCTGTTCTGTCAGGGAGATCAGCACAACCCTTCGGTCCTCCTGACTTCTCATACGCTGGATATATCCCTTCTTTACAAGATTATTCACAGCGATCGTCAATGTACCCACAGTCACATTCAGTTCTCTGGCTACTGTTGACATATTCTTCTGTTCCCGGATACCTACTGCATTAATAATGTGCATATCATTGACGGAAATATTCTTATATTCTCCCGTAATCAATGCCCGTTCTTCCAGGTCCAGAATCTCATTAAATAAAATTGACCAGTACATCATTAATTGCCTCATAATGGTTCATCCGGTTACCTCCCTCTTTTTGCTTAAGCAATTCCATATAGCATTGCTGTAGCATGTTTGTACATTATGGTTATATTGCTACCTATTATACACTAAAAATACTTTGTCTCACAAAGCATTTCTGGCAGGTTTTCAAAGAATTTCTCTCTTAATTCTTTCTTTGAACCATGAAATTTGTTATAATGAATAGATAGATTACAGTTCACACGCTCCTGTCTCATTTCCGTATGCAGTCTGCAATGAATTTGAGATACGGTACTGAGGACAGCAATACAGGCTGCAGATTGCTGTAACTGTTCAGCACTCTCACTGTTAAGAACTATTTTAGTTAAAGGGAATTTTCTATGAAAAAAAATAATATGCCACTTAATTTACGGGAGAGAATCACTCCCGGATCAGTCTTCTGTGTTCTGTTATTGTTCTGGTTCTGCTCGTTCTGGTGATGCATCAGATGGATTACACCCTGATCCATAAACCGCAGAAAGAAGCAGCTGAAGCAGCGGCTCTCAAGGAACAGCAGGATAAGATCAAAGCTGAAACACCTGTCATCTCCACTGCAAGTGTAATTGCTGTTGGAGATAATCTTTATCACAGCAAGCTGTATGAATCCGGCGAAAATGACTCCGGCATATGGAATTATGACCATATCTACACTCATGTTCTGGACCAGATCCAGGCTGCAGACGTAGCCATGATCGACCAGGAAACGGTTTTTGCTCCAAGCCACGATGCTGTCAGCACTTATCCTTCTTTTGCCACTCCCCAGGAAGTGGGAGATGCCATTATCAAAGCAGGGTTTGATGTAGTGGAATCCGCCACAAATCACGCCGATGATTATGGATATGACTATCTGAAAAGTACTCTGGATTTCTGGAGCACCAATTATCCGGATATTCCTGTACTTGGCATCCACGCCACCCAGGAAGATGCAGACACTGTCAAAGTAAAAGAAGTGAATGGTATTAAGATTGCTTTTCTTGACTATACATACGGCACCAATAATTCCGGTGCAGGCGAAGGATATGAGTACATGATCGATATCTTTGATAAGGATAAGATCACCACAATGATCCAGAAAGCCAAAGAAATCAGCGACTGCATCATCTTTGTGGCTCACTGGGGAACAGAAGATGAAACCATGCCAAATGAATACGAGAAACAATGGGCCGCTTTTCTGATGCAGCAGGGTGTTGATGTGATCATTGGCGGTCATCCGCATGTGCTTCAGCCTTACGGACAGCTTTCTGATGACCAGGGACACAATACCACCATATTCTACTCCCTCGGAAACTTCGTTTCCACCCAGCAGGAACTCCCGGAACTTCTGGAAGGAATGGCAAGTTTTACCATACAGAAATCAACTCTGAACGGCAAATCAACCATCCAGATCCTTTCTCCGGAAGTGAAACCTATGGTCATGCATTATAATCACGATAACGGAGAATACGGACCCTATATGCTGGATGATTATACAGAAGAACTTGCTTCTTCCCACAGTGTAAGAAATGTGATCGGTGATGAGTTTACTCTCGATAACCTGAAAGCTAAATTTAAGGAAATCATGTCCATGAATGTGAAGCCTTCCACAAATACAAACCTGCTGAACGTCAAGTTTGACTGGGAGGGCAACATGATCGACAAAACTACCGGAAATGTAGTGGAAGATACAGAATCCATCCACTCCTGGGAATATCAGGCAGACACATCAGACGGAACCGAAGACTCTTCCGACAGTTCTGACAGCTCTTCGGATGAAAGTTCCGATGATTCTTCAAACGAATATGACAGCGGTTATTGATGAATGCCCAGCAGTTTCTCTGCATTCTGTCTGGTCACATCAATGACCTCTTCTGCTGTAATTCCCTTCAGTTCTGCGATTGCCTGTGCTACATAAGGCAGATTTAATGACGAATTTCTCTTACCTCTGTTTGGCTCTGGAGACATATAGGGACAGTCTGTTTCCAGAACAAGCTGAGACAGGGGTGCATACTGAACCGTCTCTTTCAGTTTCTTTGCGTTCTTAAAAGTGACAACTCCGCCGATTCCCAGATACAGTCCCATTTTCAGATATTCTGCCGCAATCTCCCTGCTGTATGAAAAACAATGAATGATACCGCCATACATACCACCCTGCATATATTCTCTGACGATATTCAGAGTATCCTCGGCAGCTTCTCTGCTGTGGATCATAAACGGAAGCTTCTCTTCTCTGGCAATGTCAAGCTGGGCGCGAAACATTTTCTTCTGGATCTGATGTTCCTCTTCTTCCTTATGCCAGTAATAGTCCAGTCCGATCTCACCGATTGCCACCATCTTGTCCATATGGGATAATCTGCGGATCTCATTCAGAGTCTCCTGTGTCATCTTATCTGCATCATCCGGATGGATTCCCACTGCTCCATATACAAAAGGATATTTCTCCATCAGCTTCACAGTATCCTGAAAACCGCCTACAGATGCACAGACATTCACAATCTTCTCAATCCCTCCATCGTACATAGACATAAGAAGCGCTTCCCTGTCTGTGTCAAAGGCCTCGTCATCATAGTGCGCATGTGTATCAATAATCATTTTTTCCAATCTCCTCATGTAATCTTATAGCAATTCCATAAAATAATGCAATCAAGACAGTTCAGCAGAGTGCGAAGGACAAGGAAGATATCTGCAGGCGTGCTGACGCACGGCAAAGATATCTGACGCAGGACTTTGCGCTCTGATAAACCGGATCAATATACATTATTTATGAGAATTGCTATAGTCCGGTTAAAAATCTGTTATAAAATTACCAGCTCATCCCCCGGGTGGATCACACCTCCGTGGAGAACCTTCGTAAAAACTCCCTGTTTCGGCATAATGCACTCTCCCATTTCTTAAAGATCGCACATCCGCTGTGGCATTCTTTTCCAATCTGTGTCAGCTCCAGGACTACATCATTGCACTGGAATTTCGTGCCGATAGGAAGTGTGGCAAAGTCGATTCCCTGAACCACCAGGTTCTCTCCGAATGCCCCGTCTTCTACCTCTGCACCTCTGGCGCGAAAATCTTCAATCTTGTCAAAAGAGAGCAGACTTACCTGACGGTGCCATTTGCCGGCATGGGCATCACCCTCGATTCCCCAGTTCTCAATTACTTTAATCTCCGGAACACTTGTCTTCTGTATTCCCTTTCTTTCACTTGTACAAACCTGCAATTACTTTTCCCATAAGATTATCCCTTTACCTTCCTGTTTTCGTTTCAGATACTGTTTCGTACCTGCTCTTCCGTTTATTGCCGTCAGCTTATCTTCTCTGCTTGGCTCACTGATTTCTCTTTTCGTCAGTACATTCTGACGCTACTCTGCTTTCTTATCCCTGTTATCGCCATCAGTTATCTTGCGCAGTTCCCTGCTTCCCCTGTCATGATCTCAATGCCATGTCCAAGCGCATCAATAATATACTCCAGGCTCTCTTTTACAGCTTTCGGACTTCCCGGAAGATTGATGATCAGTGTTTTTTTCGGATACCTGCCGTAGAACGGCTGAGCATGGCGCGTTTCGTGATAGTCATGCTGTACGCACGCATTGCCTCCGGAATCCCCGGTACACGTCTGTCAATAATATCCTCCGTTGCCTCCGGTGTAATATCTCTGGGTGAAAAACCGGTTCCGCCTGTTGTCAGGATCAGTTCCGCTGTGCCGCTGTCTGCAATTTCCGCCATTCTCTCTGACAACATCTTTCTGTCATCCGGCAGAACATCTTCAGACACAACCTCATATCCATTCTTCTCAACAATCTCTCGGATCGCAGGTCCGCTTAAATCCTCACGTTCTCCGCGATATCCCGTATCACTGGATGTAATGATCGCTACTCTTTTCATTTTATAAAAACCTCCCTGTCGGGCAGATAATTTTTTCGTTATCTGCCATTCTGTATTTCCATTATACACATTTCTTTCATTTTACCCAACAAATATTTTGCAAATCGCAGAGTAATTCGTGGATATCAAAAATGAAAATCTCCACTCTTACCACCCGTCTTTTCAACCAGATGAATATTGGACATTACCATATGCTTGTCAATTGCCTTACACATATCATAAATCGTCAGAAGCGTCACCTGAACCCCTGTCAGTGCCTCCATTTCCACACCGGTCTTGCCTTCTGTTTTCACTGTACAGAAAGCGCGGATAATTCCGTTTGTCTCATCCAGTTCATAGTCTACGGAACATTTCTGGATCGGAAGCGGATGGCACATGGGAATCAACTCAGAAGTCCTTTTCACTCCCATAATCCCCGCTACACGTGCTACTCCAAGCACATCTCCCTTTTTCACAGAACCCTCTTTCACAGCCTCCATGATTGCTTCTCCTACATGAATCTCACCTGTGGCAATTGCTGTTCTGTAAGTGACATTTTTCCCGGGAAACGTCTACCATACTGCGTTTCCGTTCTCATCAAAATGATTAAAACCCTGTGACATGATCAAAATCCCCCTGTTTAAGTTTTTACAAAAAGCGAGGCTCTTATTGTACGGGAACATACAATAAAAAGCCTCGCCTGTTCATCACGATACGGTTGGAGTCTTTACCCACCGAAATTGACGACACCATGAATACTCATGAGTCAGTCACTCCCCTTTATCTAAATATTAATATAGCTTTTGAGAGTGTATTTGTCAAGATAATATTCGTAAGTTTTCACACATTTTCGCTACCATTCGCTTTGTTCTCAGTAATACAAAGATCAGCAGATTTCTGCACCTGCAGGCATTTCCTTTTCCGGTACCATCAGGGAAAGGTTTCCGTCTGCATCTTCTGCGCAGAGGATCATTCCTTCACTGAGTACACCGGCAAGTTTGGCTGGTTTCAGGTTTGTGACTACCATAACCCTCTTACCTACCATTCTTCTGCACTGTAGTGTGCTTTGATTCCGGATACGATCTGGCGCACCTGGCTGCCGATCTGTACCTGTGAGCAGAGAAGTTTCTTTGATTTTTTTACTTCTTCACATTTGATGATCTTACCAACCTGGAACTGAAGCTTGCCGAAATCTTCAAATGTAATCTCAGGTTTTGCTTCGATATCAATTACGTCTTCTTTTTCTTCTTTTGCAGGTTCTTCTGCTTTCGGCGGATGAAGCTCTGCCACCTTTGCAAGTACCTCTTTCAGGTCAAGACGGGCGAAAAGAATCTCCGGTTTTTCAGTTACTTTATTTCCTGACGGATAGAGGCCAAAGGTCTTAAGGTCTTCCAGTTCTCTGTCCTGTGCATTTAACTGGGCAAGGATTCTCTCTGTTGTTTCCGGCATAAAGGATTTCAGCAGAACCGCACCAATGCAGATTCCCTCAACCAGATTGTAGAGAACTGTTGCAAGACGGTCTTTTTTTCTCTTCATCCTTAGCAAGAGCCCATGGCATTGTTTCGTCGATGTATTTATTGCAGCGTTTTGAAGATTGTGAATACTTCTGTCATTGCATCTGCCACGCGGAGTTTATCCATTTTTTTCGTTTACTTTGGCAGGTACGGAGAGAATGAAGTTCTTCAGATCATCATCTACAGGTTCTGTAACGCCTTTGTTTTCTACCACACCGCCGAAATATTTGTTTGACATGGAAATGGTACGGTTTACAAGGTTTCCAAGGGTGTTAGCGAGTTCAGAATTGAGACGCTCTACCATCAGTTCCCATGTGATCACACCATCATTCTCGAATGGCATTTCATGAAGTACGAAGTAGCGGACTGCATCTACACCGAAAAAGTCTACCAGTTCATCTGCATAGATTACATTTCCTTTGGATTTACTCATCTTACCATCACCCTGAAGAAGCCATGGATGTCCGAATACCTGTTTCGGAAGCGGCAGATCCAGTGACATCAGGAAAATCGGCCAGTAAATTGTATGGAAACGGATGATGTCTTTACCGATCAGATGCAGATCTGCAGGCCAGAGCTTTTTGAACTGGTCTGTGCTTTCGCCATCGCAGTCGTAGCCGATTCCTGTAATATAGTTTGTAAGGGCATCAAGCCATACATATACTACGTGTTTCGGATCAAAGTCTACCGGGATTCCCCATTTGAAGGAAGTTCTGGATACGCAAAGATCCTGAAGTCCCGGGAGAAGGAAGTTGTTCATCATCTCATTTTTACGGGATTCCGGCTGGATGAAGTCCGGGTGTGTATTGATGTAGTCAATGAGTTTGTCGGCATATTTGCTCATTTTGAAGAAGTATGCTTCTTCTTTTGCAGGTACACATGGGCGGCCGCAGTCCGGACATTTGCCGTCTACAAGCTGAGATTCTGTAAAGAAAGATTCACATGGTGTACAATACATTCCTTCATAGTGTCCTTTGTAGATGTCGCCTTTTGCGTACATTTTTTTGAAGATTTTTTGACCTGTTTTCGTGGTTCTTCATCTGTGGTACGGATGAATTTGTCGTAGGATGTGTTCATCAGATCCCAGATTCTTTTGATCTCACCGGATACGTTGTCTACGAATTCTTTTGGGGTGATTCCGGCTTCTTCGGCTTTTAATTCGATTTTCTGACCATGTTCATCGGTTCCTGTCTGAAAGAATACGTCATAGCCCTGCTGACGTTTTGTAGCGGGCGATGGCATCGGCAAGGACGACTTCGTAGGTGTTGCCGATATGGGGTTTGCCGGATGTGTAGGCGATGGCGGTGGTGATGTAGTATTTCTGTTTTTCCATGGTTGTTGTCTCCTTTTTAATGTGGACGCCCGGGGAAATTATTTCTCTTTCTATGCGGTTTCGGGATCTAGTACAGCGTTTCGTAAATAACTATACCAATCGCGTAGGATGCGGATTCGAGTGTGCTGGTATAAAAAACGCAGGCGTAGCGGGCTACGCTGAGGCTTTTAGACCTGTGCAATCGGATTCGCAGACAAGTGAGTGGTATAGTTATTTCGAAAACGATGTACTAGGGAAGTTCCTGTAAAAAATATGCGATGAAATATAGGCATAAATAATAAGAAAAAGACTTGACTTAGGCATGCCATGTGTGATAAACTTGACAAGCGACATGGAAGTTAGGTCTTTTTTTTTATGCCCGAAAAGATGACGGATACATCGTCCGGCATGAGGAAAATGACCATGCAAATGAAAACACTGGAGGTGGAAGTTGTGCGCGTTAAGATTACATTAGCATGTACCGAGTGCAAGCAGCGTAACTACAATATGACTAAGGAGAAAAAGAACCATCCTGAGAGAATGGAAACTCAGAAATATTGTAAGTTCTGCCGCAAACACACTCTGCATAAGGAAACAAAGTAATCCAAGGTAACTGGACGAAACAGTTACTCACAGAGAATTGTGAGGTCAGGCTATGCAAGGAAATGAAAAATCTGCTGGCAAGAGCCAGAAGAAGAGTTGGTTTCAGGGACTTCAGTCAGAATTCAGGAAGATTGTCTGGACAGACCGCAATGAACTGATTAAGCAGACTATCGTGGTAGTTTGCGTGTCGATCGTGCTTTGCGTACTGATCAGCGTCATGGATTCATTTATTCTCGAAGGCATTAATCTTTTAATGAAATAAGGATAAGGTGATTGTATGTCAGAAGCGAATGGTATGTTGTTCATACTTATTCCGGGTATGAGAACAAAGTAAAAGTCGATATTGAAAAAACCATCGAAAACAGACACCTGGAAGACCAGATCCTTGAAGTTCGTGTTCCGCTGCAGGAAGTGGCTGAGCTGAAAACGGGGCTCTGAAACAGGTTCAGAAGAAAATGTTTCCTGGCTATGTACTTCTCAACATGGTTATGAATGACGATACATGGTATGTTGTCCGTAACACCAGAGGTGTGACAGGCTTCGTTGGACCAGGGTCCAAGCCGGTACCGTTGACCGAGGAAGAGATGCTTCCTCTTGGTATCAAGAAAGAGGAAATTCAGGTCGATTTCGCAGAGGGTGATACAGTTGTTGTCACAGGCGGTGCCTGGAAAGATACCGTTGGTGTTATCACTGCCCTTAATGTGCAGAAACAGACAGCAACGATCAATGTTGAACTTTTTCGGCCGCGAAACGCCGGTAGAAATTAGTTTCGCAGAAATCAAACAGATGTAACAAGCAAAGGTAACAATATCGTGGGAGGGACCATAAACCCCCGCCAATACCACATAGGAGGTGCCGAAAAATGGCAAAGAAAGTAACAGGATATATCAAATTACAGATTCCGGCTGGTAAAGCAACTCCAGCACCACCTGTAGGTCCAGCTCTTGGACAGCACGGTGTAAATATCGTTCAGTTCACAAAAGAGTTCAATGCAAGAACAGCAGATCAGGGAGACTTAATCATTCCTGTAGTTATCACTGTTTATGCAGACAGAAGTTTCAGCTTCATAACCAAAACTCCGCCGGCTGCAGTTCTTCTTAAGAAAGCTGCTAAGATTAAATCAGGTTCCGGCGTACCGAACAAGACAAAAGTTGCTAAGGTTACTAAAGCTCAGGTTCAGGAAATCGCTGAACTTAAGATGAAAGACTTAAATGCAGCATCCCTTGAAGCAGCTATGAGCATGATCGCTGGTACTGCAAGAAGTATGGGAATCGAAGTAGTTGATTAATTTTAATATTAAATAGTAAGTGGGAGGGCGTTCCCCGCAAATACCACAGGAGGTTATAGAAATGAAACGAGGAAAGAAATACGTGGAAGCTGCTAAAGCAGTAGACCGCGCTACATTATATGATACCGCAGAAGCTATCAGCTTAGTTAAAAAAGCTGCAGTTGCTAAATTTGACGAAACTATCGAAGTTCATATCCGTACAGGCTGCGATGGACGTCATGCAGACCAGCAGATCCGTGGTGCAGTAGTTCTGCCACATGGTACTGGTAAAAAAAGTTTCGTGTTTTAGTATTCGCTAAAAGATGCTAAAAGCTGAAGAAGCAAAAAGCAGCAGGTGCTGAATTCGTAGGAGCTGAGGATCTTATTCCGAAGATCCAGAACGAAGGATGGTTAGACTTTGACGTTGTTGTTGCAACTCCAGATATGATGGGTGTTGTAGGTCGTCTTGGTCGTGTACTTGGACCGAAAGGTTTAATGCCAAACCCGAAAGCTGGTACAGTAACAATGGACGTTACTAAAGCAGTTCACGATATCAAAGCAGGTAAGATTGAGTACCGTCTTGATAAAACCAACATCATTCATGTTCCGGTTGGTAAAGCATCCTTTACAGAGGAACAGTTAAGCGACAACTTCCAGACGCTGATCGATGCTATCGTTAAGGCTAGACCAAGCACACTGAAAGGTCAGTATTTAAAGAGCGTTGTTATTGCTCCGACAATGGGACCTGGTGTGAAGATCAACCCGATGAAATTAGCATAATAGATTTTAGCAATTTAAGACTCCCGGGGATTCTCCGGGGGTCTTTTTGCGTTTCTTTTGGTGTGGCGGGTATGGGGACGCGCAGGAAAATATTTGTTTTCTGATACGGCTGCGGAGGCAGGAATACGTAAGCTCGG
>ENA-OPYV01000302-OPYV01000302.1-human-gut-metagenome-genome-assembly--contig:-NODE-302-length-14980-cov-1.325725_pt1 | contig 14980 bp, 20 predicted proteins | sample MGYA00242474_ERZ504485 | MGnify/ENA primary metagenome ERZ504485 (study PRJEB26092, sample SAMD00036263) | human gut metagenome | host: Homo sapiens | study: EMG produced TPA metagenomics assembly of...
CACGAATCACAGCGTATTGAAATGAAAATTTCCTTCCATTATAAATTCCATGGAACCATTTTTTCTCTGGTTTTAATTCTTTTAAATGATTTCCTTCGATTGTATACACTTTGTCTGTCACTTCGATATCGTATTTTCCTTCGTAATGATACTGACAGATAAAGCTTTGATTATGTCCTTGTTTGATTTCCATGTTATCTTTTAGCATAACCTTTTGATTTTTCTTATGATCGCTGACATCTTTGGTTTCTGTCACTTTATGTATGGTCTGTCGCATAAATGTCTTTTGAATCCATTGTCGAAATGTCTTGGATGTCGCTGCTGCCACGGTAACACTTATTCCTAAAGTCAGAAAACAGATCAATGTGATCGTTGCTGCTTTAACCATTGGAGTCATTTGCTTAAATTTTAATTGCTGTTTGTGGTTTGGGTTCTTTCTCTTTTCCATATCTTTCAATGTTTCCATCAAAAATTTATCATCCACTGCATCGATTGCCTGAAATAATGTTTTTCCTCATCCTTATTGTCTTTCATATTTCAAATCCCTCCTCTTTCAGATATTCTTTTAACTCTTTTCTGATCCTTAACAGTTTGACTGACATATTCTTTGGAGTTATTTCATAATCTCTCGCCATTTCTGAGACCGATTGCAAAAACCAGTATCTTCTTAAAAATAAAAATTCTTTTTTCTTTTGGCAGTTTCCTCTATGAACTTTGCAATGATCCATTTTAATTCCCGTAATTCGATCTGATTTCTACATTTTGTTCTTTGCTGATGCACTCTTCTAATTCTTCCAGTGAAAGATCATACTGGCTGTTTCTCTTTTTTGCATGATGATATTCATAGCGTTTTAATGATAGATTTTTTATGATCCTGCAGATATACGCTTTGAATGGATTCGGTTTCTTGGGCGGTATCTGATTCCACAAGGTAAGCCATGTATCACTGACACATTCTTCACTGTCTCTGATATCGTTTAAGATTCCCATGGAAATGCTTGTACATAATCGTCCGTATTTTTTATCTGTTTTCGTGAATTGCTCTTTCTTCAGGTTTGTATATAGATCTATGATCTTTTTGATCTTCCATATCCTTGCCCTTCCTTTGTTTTATTTTTGATGATCATCTGGTTATATATACGGAATTATTATATGATATTTATTGCAAATTGTGATTTGTAGTTTGAAGACAGAAATTATTGGTGGAATATTATAAAAAGAGATCATGTGTCAGCAACCGTACGGACACGTCTGCACTTAGCGAGTGGATGGTCGTTAGACCATTCAGGAGCTTAGTACAGCTACGTGGGAGTCCGAACGCGAGTGGGTTGCAGGCACATGATCTCTTTTTATAATATTCCACCAATAATTTCTGTCTTCAAACTACAATTTACTATTCAACTACAACTTTGCATATTTTCTTAAAACAAGCAATTCCATATTTGATAAAATTTTTCATACCATCCTGTTTTAGTTTTGCCACATAATCTTTCTCTTCAATCTGTTTTAATGCCTTTTCACATGCTGCATCCAGATCTCCGTCCTCTGCATACTTTATCTCAATCACAATTCCTGTTCTATTGGTCGGAACCTCCACTAATATATCACTGTAACCAATTCCTGATTCTGCATTTGACTTGATCAGCCAGTTTGATTTATATCCTAGAAGTCCAAGCAAAATACCATGATAAAAAATTTTCCTTCTTTTCTTTTGCAACTGCTGTATCACGTATACTGATGGTATTCCAGAGATAGTCTCCAAAAATCTGTTCTATCTTTTCGGAATCTTTATCTACAAATGCACTGCAAAACTCTTCCAATGTTTTTCCATCATTTCTTGATACATCAGAAAACCACTCTCTGATTTTTTTTACGAAAAGATTTCTAACCTCTTTATTCGGAATTACCAGACGGTATTTTCCACTTTCTGTACAACCTTTATGTGTCAGATATCCTGTCGTAAAAAGCACACTCCATAAATTTTCAATGCTTTTATCAATCTCATCATAAGTGAGTTCTGATACAACATCCTTTTCAATACTCTCTCCTGCTATTAAACGTTCTATCTCGTTTCTAGTCGATATATCAGCCTTGTCTATAAATCTACGAACGATAGCATTACCACTTTGAGTTGGACCAGAAATCCTGTGACTTAGCAGAAACATCTAAATATAAGCTTTTACAATATTGAATTACATCCCATGGACAATATATATCAATGTTTCCAAATGATAACCGTCATACCACTCTTTGACTTCTAAATAATGATCTTTAAGATTGTAATCATTCAATATTTTTTTGACCTCAGCATCTGTAAATCCAAAACTCTCATCATACTGATCATTCAAGATTGATAAAACCTCAAAATTATTAAGACCTGTAAAGATGCTTTCCTTAGGAATCCGCATACAACCTGTCAAAACCGCAAACTGTAAACTATCATTGGTCTTCAACGCCATTCCGAAAAGACCTCTGATCAATGACACCATCTCTCTGTAAAAGCCATTCTGAAAAGCCTTATCCAAAGGGACATCATACTCATCAATCAAAATGATCACCTTTTTTCCAAAATGCTTGTACAATAATTGCGACAAAACCTGAAGGCTTGATATCAGCATTTTTTCATTCATTGTATTCATACCATTATTTAATGAAATAATAGCTTTGTATCGTTTTTTCTCATTTTCTGACAGATGTTCACTATCTTCCAAAAATCCAAACCGCTCTGCTTCTAGACCTATCAACTCTGTCATGCGATACTTGGCATCCTCAAAAGTTAATCCATCCACACTTTTTAATGGAAGGAAAATAACCGGATATTTTCCCATATACTCTTCACAAAGTTCTTTATTTTTGTAATATATAATCCATCAAACAATGATTCGTCTGCATCTATTTCAAAAAAAGAGCGTAACATACTCATATTCAAGGTCTTACCAAACACGTGGAGCGTGTAAAAAAGAGTAACCTCGCCACCTGTTTCCACCAACTGTTCTATAAGCTTTGTCTTATCAATATAATAAACCATTCTTTCTGATTTTTTCAAAACTATCGATTCCTAACTGGCAGTTTTAAAGTATTTACCATATAAACCTCCACGAAATGTTCAAAATCCGCTATACTTTGTCTTAAGTATAGCGGATTTTTATTTTTAATTCAAATACACTTTTTATGCTTCTGATATTAGATACCTTTACCCTTAATCACAGATTCCAAAAATCAACATATTCTTCAAACTGTTGAATTCCCATCTCTGTGATTTCATATTGTGTTACCGCTTTCCCATTCATTAGTTTCTTTTCAGATTTAACATATTCCCAGCTTTCTAATTTCTTCAGCTGTATACTAAGATTACCGTCCATGAATTTTGTTAATTTTCTTTTAGTTCTGTAAAAAGCAATTTTTTTGTGATCAGATGACTGATGATCAGTAGTCTGAGTTTTTGAACAAAAATGCTTCCTGTATTTTGATATTCTTTCACCCTGTAACATATCCTCTTTCATTTTATAAATCATTCTTTTCTTTATACATTTTGCTAATATCATATAGCCAATAATAAGCATAACATAATAATACAAATCTTGATAGTGTATCACGATATTTCCAATTGATAATTCCTGATCTATCGCAAACGCAATCAGGTAAACGACTAAATTACCTATCGCACATACAGCATATATTTTGTTATCACGTACAAAACTGACGATTAAAAAATGATACACTTAATAAGATAATTGCTGAAAACACCTGTAAATTCATCAACATTTCTAACATTTTTCCTGCCTGAGAAGCTTCATTATTTTAATGTAAATGATCCGATAATTCCTGCAATCCATAAAATGACTGGGATCACAACTACAACGCTTCCATAAATATAAAGCATCGCCTGATAATAATGATTAGTATTGCTTTTTTCCTCTTTGTACATTCGGAAAATATAATACGCCAAATAAACAAACATATCATTCTCCCAATATACATTTCCCTCACGAATCCTTGATATAAACTGACGATTAAATACAACACAACGGTTATCATATTAATAATTGCATAGCTTTTAAAAAATCCACCTAATTGATTCATTGGATTCTTTGCTCCATCGATTGCTGATCGAATCATTTTAAAATCTTCTTCGTATGTTTTATTGTCCATCTTCTCTATCTCCTTTTGTTTTAAAGTTCCTTTATTTTATAAAGTTTATATTATTATATTTTATTTATATTTTTTGTCAATATATTTTATTTTCTCTTTATTTATGTTATACTTACCTCACATGACAAACGTACGTTCGATAAAGTGAGCTGCGGCTATGGCTAAATTAAATAAAAATCAAACCAGATACTACATTAAAAAAACTTCTGGAAAAATAAATGACCGATTTGCTGATCTTTTTAATGCTTTCTATATTTGGCTGGTGTCACGCCCATCACGCTTTAAATTAGCGGATGAAAATTTTCCTGGATTTTCGTATCCCATTTTCAATGCAATTTCTTGAATCTCTACTTTGGAATCTTCCATTAACAGATTGGCTGCAACATTCATACGTTATCTCTTCTGGTAAGAATAATGGAATCTCCATAAATTTCACGAAACCATTTTTCATGCTTGTTGCTGGCATATCGTATTGTTTTGACAATTCTTCGATTGTGACTCTCACTTGTAAATTTGATGTAATCTGCTCATGGATCGCACGGATCTTTTCCATCTGTGTTTTGTCGTAATATGGCTTGAGATCAATGGAAAAACCATGAAACATCTCATCTAAAGATTTTTGTGCTGCATGAACTTCTAGGAAAATGCTTACGCCATGATAATGTCTTAATGGATAATATGCCATGCCTTTATGATGCTTGCGGTCATCGACCCGCAGTTCATTTTCCCGCATAATACTGAAGATTCCCGGCTGGTTTTCCATCTCGATGCGTCCTTCTCTGCATTGGTCGATGCATAGAACTTTCTGTCCGCTGTTTAATTCAAACTCGGACATACATTGTTCCATATGCATATCGGTAAAACAGATCATGATACCTGGCAGAATCTGATGAACTGTCATCTTACCTTCTCCAGTTTCATCGGAAATCATCATGACCATGCTGTTTTCATCTTTTATGATCGTTTTTGTGTTGCTTCCAAATTGGGCAATATCCAGATTTAAAAATAGAAATTCTCCCAATGACGGCTACCAGCAAAGAGGAGAAACATTTTCCGTTCTTGGAAGCAAATATGATCTGTTTGAAGGTATTTATGGGCCTGCTGACTGGAAGAGACTTTGTCAGTTTCTTGAACTTGACAGGACACCAATTTGTTGTGCCATTCCTAAGAACCACCCTCTTTGTGATCACAAACAAATTTCTATGCATGATCTTGATAATCAACATATTGTTACGATTCCTCTGGATACAGATCTGACTCTGCCTTATGGATTAATGTATGCAAATGAGCCAAGTGAAGCTTTGAAAAAAGTTTCTTAGAATTGTAAAAAAACTGACATGGTAAAACTGTCAGCTTTTTTGATCTCTTCTTGCAACGTATATTTATTCATTTTTATTTGTAAGTTTTTTCATGATCTTAAGCATTAATAACTGCTGCGATCAATGCTGTAACCACGTCTGAACACGCCTGTGATACCAAAACTCCTGTATATCCAAACACATTTGACATGATAAAAAAGTGCTAATACATAGATCACACCCTGTCTGCTAATGGATAAAAACAAAAAGCTCCTCCTGCATTTCCAACGGCCTGACATACGCAGGTTGAGATCAGGCTCACGGACATAAAGGTCATTCCGATCTGCTGGAATCTTAACATCATGGCTCCATTTGTTATGATATCTGGTTTATCCATAAATACTTTGATGATCTGTGGTGCGAAAATACACATGAGAATCGTAAATAATAGTCCTAATCCCATTTCAAATAAATATGCAAATTTCAGGATATTTTTTAATCTTTTTTCATTTTTAGCCCCGTAGTTGTATCCGACCAGCGGCTGTCCTCCGAAGGCAAATCCTACGAGTACTAAGGCTGTGATCATATTAACCTTTAATGCGATTCCCATCGCTGCGACTTTATCTGTTCCATATGTAAGTAAAAATATTGTCATGACCATCATAAAGGTCTGCATGATATTTGTGATCGATGCTGGAATTCCGATCATTAAGATATCTCTGATCCTTCTTCCTGTGACCTTCATATGGGATGGAGAACATGTCAGTCTCTTTGATTTCTTCATCACCGCATATACATAATAAATATCTGCAATGATATTTCCAAGAACTGTTGCCATGGCGGCTCCTGCTGCCCCCTGGTTTAATCCAAAGATAAAGATTGGGTCAAAGATGATATTTACAATGGAACCAATAATTGATCCTGCCATTGACTGGACTGCTAATCCTTCGGTTCTTAGGATATTGCTTGGCACCATGCTGAAAATGATAGATACTGCACCAATCGCAATCCATGTGTAGTAGGCATTGGCATACTGGTATGTATCTTTGCCAACTCCTAATAATCCGAGAATCTGTGTACGGAATAATAATAGGATTGCACTGATACATAGTCCAAATACCAAAGATATCCAGATACAGAATGCGCATGTTTTCTTTGCCTCGTTATCTTTCTTCTCTCCTAACAATCTTGAAATCGCGGAACTTCCTCCAAGTCCGAAGATATCTCCAAATGCGATCATTAAGGTAAACATCGGTGCTACAAGTGACACTCCGGCGACCAGTTCCTGCACTCCTGTCAGGGCGATAAAATAGGTGTCTACCATGTTGTATACTAATGATACGATCATACTTAATACTACTGGCAGTGCAAGTTTCATATATGCCTTTGGAACTGGCATTTTTTCAAATAAATAGTTTTCCATAAAACTCCTTTCCAAATCTTATTTTATAGGCCAAAAACATCCATAATCCTTACTTAAAATGGATTATGGATGTCCAAACCGTAGCATTGCATACGCAATGCCCTATCATATTTTACTTATCACTAAGTGGCATTTTAACAGAGTTTATTTATACGTCAAGATTCATTTAAATAAAATCTGTATCCTTTATGATCTTGCAATTGCAGTATTCGAGTAGATCAATGGATTGGATCCATGATAAAACAAACATCCCTCGCATGGCGACTTGATCACTTCGATCACATCTCCTTCATAGGTATCTATGATCTCTGCGATCTCATCTCCTACACTTAAATGATCTCCACATTTTACTTTCAAGACAAGAATTCCTGAAGTCTTTGTTCTTACTGTTACAAGTTCATTTTCTTCTACGATCCTTGAACGGTATCCCCATTCACCTTCATATGGATCAGTCCATGATATGCAAGAAATCGGATCACTGCATCAATTCCGTAACGTGCCTGTTTTACATCAACCTGATCTGTTCCCGGTGTATAAATCGAAAATGCCTGTGTTCCCCATACCTGCCATTCATAATTCAGAGTTGTCGTATCATAAGGTTTTGGATTTCTTAACATAATATATGGCATTGCAAATTCTTTTGCCACTTCTACATTTTCATATCCTGTTTTCATGATTCTGACATGCGGAGTGAAATTTCCTTCCAGATAAAAGCTTGTAAAATGGATTCCATAAGTATAATCTTTTACTTTTTGGAAAAATCCGTCTGCAATCCTTTGTGTTGTCTCACCCAGATCATATCCTGGAAACATTCGATTGATATCTGTATTATCCGTTGCCCAGAACCTTGTACTTGTATTGAGTGAATATGGATTAACAGAAGGAACGATCATAATTCCAAGATTCTCATCAAGGCATCTTCTTTCTTCCAATAATTTAACGTTTTGATCAGATTAGAACACATATATAAATTGTTGAATTTCATTTCCAGAATACGTCCGATCAGTGATCCTTCACTTACAACCGGATATTCTCTTAGTGTAAATAATATTCCGTCACATTCTGAATATAATTCTTCTTTCACAACGCTCTCCAATGGATCTAGAATTCTCCAATCTTATCTCCCTTTTTAACATTTGTCCAATGTTCTACCGTTGGAAGAAAGATTCCTGCATATCCCGCATTCAGATAGTGGACTTCTCCATCCGTGAAGATCAACGGATCTTTTTGGTGTAATTAACTTTCTCCTTGCCTACATTCCAATGATCTTTCATCTCTACAAAATACCATCCACTCAATTGTTTGCACGTACTCTTTTGTCATGCGCATTCCAACGCCCATCTCCACCGACAAGCACTGAAGTTTCCGATCATATTTAATGAATGTGCAAAAGTTGCTTCTAACACAGTAGCAGCTCCATGTACCCACACATAATCAATATTTAATCGTTTCGCATAAGGAAGCAACGTATCTTTGCATAGTTCATTGATCCTTACCTGCGGAATCTCTCTTAAGAAAATATTACTTGCATGAATGTCAAAGCATTCTTATCAATGCACTTATTTGATCGCTGTCATAAACAATTCGTACATATCATCTTCACCACTTAATTTAGGCGAGTTCTCTCCTCCACCATTCGTACTTCTTCTCATTGTTGCGTAAAATTCTTCTCCAGCATTGATCAATTCCATCGGATAAATCTCATATCCTAGTTCCTGACATTGCTTGCAAAAGGCAAGAATCGGTTCTTTTTCTTCCCTTGTTTTTAATAATGTCTTTCGTATTGTGTCATCATGCAGTGCTTTTTCCTGTAATTCTTCTAATTTTTCGTATACATCCATATTGAACACCTCCTTAAGAAAAAAAGGCACTTATGCTATACTGCATAAGCACCTTTGCTGTTATTCTTATTATATCTTCTTTTCTTGATTCTTTCAAGATGTCTTTTTAAGATCTTATTTTACGATCAGGGATTTTCCTGTCATTTCTGCTGGCTGTTCCATTCCCATTAACTCGATTAATGTAGGTACGATATCAGCTAAGCATCCACCTTCTCTTAATTTTAATCCTTCTTCAGCATTTACAAGGATAAATGGTACTGGATTTGTTGTATGTGCTGTAAATGGAGCTCCTGTTTCATAGTCTTTTAACTGCTCTGCATTTCCGTGGTCAGCACAGATAAACATCTGTCCATTTACTTCTTTGATTGCTTCTACTGCATCTCCAACGCATTTGTCAACTGCTTCTACCGCTTTGATCGCTGCTTCTTCGATTCCTGTATGACCTACCATGTCGCTATTTGCAAAGTTCATGATGATCACGTCATATTTATCAGATTTGATCGCTTCTACAAGTTTTGCACCAACTTCTGGAGCACTCATCTCTGGCTGAAGATCATACGTTGCTACTGCTGGAGATTTTACTAAGATTCTGTCTTCTCCTTCGTTTGGTTCTTCGACTCCACCGTTAAAGAAGAATGTTACATGAGCGTATTTCTCTGTTTCTGCTAAACGTAACTGTTTTAATCCGTGCTGTGCAAGGAATTCTCCAAATGTATTCTTGATCTCTACTTTGTGGAATGCCACTAATTTGTTAGGGATTGTCACATCATATTCTGTGAAGCATACAAATGTTGTCTTGAAGTATCCATTTGGACGATCAAAACTGTCGAATTTATCATCACAAATAGAACGTGTGATCTCTCTTGCACGGTCTGGTCTGAAGTTATAGAAAATAACGGAATCGTTTTCTTTTAATGTTGCAACTGGTTCACCATTTTCAACAATAACTGTTGGTACCACGAATTCGTCTGTAACATCTTCTTTGTAAGAAGCATCAATTGCATCGATCGCACTGTCAGCTGTATTTCCCTGTCCCATAACGATCGCATTGTATGCTTTCTGTACACGATCCCAACGATTGTCACGATCCATTGCATAGTAACGTCCAGAGATAGATGCCACTTTACCTACTCCGATCTCATTCATCTTCGCTAATAATTCTTCGATGAATCCTTTTCCTGATGTTGGAGCTGTGTCACGTCCATCTAAGAATAAATGAACATATACATTCTCTAGACCATTTCTCTTAGCCATTTCAAGAACGCCATATAAATGTGTATTGTGGCTGTGTACTCCACCATCTGATAATAATCCAAAACAATGTAATGCAGAACCATTCTTCTTGCAGTTTTCAATTGCTTCTAACATTGCTTCGTTCTTAAAGAAATCTCCATCCTGGATCTCTTTTGTGATTCTTGTTAATTCCTGATATACGATGCGTCCTGCACCCATATTCATATGCCCTACTTCAGAGTTACCCATCTGACCTTCTGGAAGTCCTACTGCCATTCCAGATGCATTTCCTTTTACGAATGGGGTATTCTTTCATTAATTTATCCATTACAGGAGTCTTTGCTTCTGCTACTGCATTGGCTTCTTTGTTTTCATTTAATCCATATCCATCTAAAAATCATCAGGACTGTTGGTTTTTACTCATTATTTTTCTCCTTCATTTCCCAAAAATTAATTCTTATTTTATGTCCGTTAATATTATAACGATTTCTTCTTGAAATTCAACTATTATATGATTGTATTTATGGACGTACATTTTAATCTGGAGTATAATATATTCAGATACAATTTTTATATAACTAATATGTTGATTCGTCTTTTCTTTGCTTGCATATTAGTTTTTACAGATTTGGAGGTGCTTAGTATGCTTCATGAAGTTAGTTTTTCATTCCTTTAATGACCGTGATGAGGTGCAAGGTTGGGTTTATGTACCTGCCTGCAAACCAAAAGGAATTGTACAGGTGATCCATGGCTTTGGTGAACATTCCCGTCGTTATTTCCATATGATCGTAAAATTTATGGATGCAGTATATCGTTGCTGCAGATGACCATGTTGGACATGGAAAAACTGCAATGTATAACGATACCTGGGGTGACTGGGGTGATGCTGGTTTCCATACAATGATGGAAGATGAACATAAGTTAAAAAGAAAATCGTCAGCAAAAATGTATCCTGATCTTCCTTATTTTATGTTTGGACACAGCATGGGATCTTTTATTACGAGAGATTTTGCTGCAAAATATGGAGAAGAACTTGCAGGAATCACAATCTGTGGTACAGCTGGTCATTTCCGTGGTGCTACAGAAGCTGAATCTGCCTTATTGGCTGCTGTAGCTGAAGGAAAAGGGAAAGAATCTGACCCTTCCTTTACTGCTGATCTAATGGGCTGGATGTGTGAACGTTGTGGTAATATTTCCATAGGCAATGAATGGATCTGTTCTGATCCTTATGTTCAGCGAGATCATGCAGAAGATCCATTTGATGCATTTACCCGGCCAACTACAAATCAATCTCTGCTTTATTTTGTTCAGATGATGAAAGCGATCACTGGTACCGAATGGGCTGGCAAGATTCCTTCTGATCTTCCGATTTATAATATCGGTGGAGATCAGGATCCTGTTGGTGAATATGGAAAAGGTATTTATGAAGTTACCAACTGGCTTGTAGATACTGGACATACAGTAAAAACTCGTGTTTTATTCTGGTTACCGCCATGAGATTCATAATTATGATGAAATCAAAGATGAGGTGGAAGCTGGTATTATTTCTTTTATGGATTCGATTTTAGATGAATAATATACATACCAAATTGTAAACAAAACACCACAGGAGATCTTTATTTCCTTCTTGTGGTGTTTTTATTTCAGTTGTACTATTTTAATTGACTTAATAAAGATGTTCCGATCGTTCCTTCTGGCATCGTAACACCAAAATTATCTGCGATCGTAGCTCCGATCACTGCAAATGTATCTTGATCTTCTATCCTTCCATTTTCTTTCATAGACTTTGAATATGCGATAAATGGTGTGTATTCTCTTGTATGGTCTGTTCCTGTATAAGTTGGATCATTTCCATGATCTGCGGTGATGATCAATAAATCATCTTCTTTTAAAACTTCTAACAGATTTCCTAAACCAACATCAAATTTCTCGATCTCTTTTGCATAGCCGACTGGATTTCTTCGATGTCCCCAGAGTGTATCAAAGTCTACCAGATTGGTAAAACAAAGTCCATGAAAATCTTCTTTGCATACATCCACGGTCTGCTGCATTCCATGCACAGAGCTTTCAGAATGATATGCTTTTGTGATTCCTTCTCCACAGAAAATATCATTGATCTTTCCTACTGAAATTACGTCAAATCCTTCATCTTTTAATGCATTTAAAGCAGTTCTTGAAAATGGTTTTAAAGCATAATCCCTTCGATTGCTTGTTCTTACAAATTCGCCTTTTTTCTTTCCCACATATGGTCTTGCAATGATTCTTCCGACTTTCCATTCATTTTTCATCGTAAGCTCTCTTGCGATCTCACAACAGCGATAAAGATTCTTAAGATCAAAAGTTTCTTCATTTCCACAGATCTGCATCACAGAATCGGCAGATGTATATACGATCATTGAACCATTTTTAATCTCTTCTTCACCTAATTCATCCAAAATCTGCGTTCCACTGGCACATTTATTGCCAATAACTTCTTTCCACATCTTTCTTCTAATTCATGGATCAATTCTGGTGGAAAACCTGTGTCTGTAAAGGTAAGAAATGGTTTCTCGATCTTAAGTCCCATCATCTCCCAGTGACCTGTCATAGTGTCTTTTCCGTTACTAGTTTCTTTTAATCTGGTATAGTAGGCAATTGGATGTTTTTCTTCTTCCATTTCTTTTGTTGGATGCAAATTTAACAATCCCAGCTTTTTTAGATTTGGAATATTTAATGTTCCCACGATATCACAGATATGCCCAAAGGTGTCTACATCATGATCTCCAAATCTGGCTGCATCTGGCATTTCTCCGATTCCTAAGGAATCTAAGACAATGACAAAAATTCTTTTGTATTTCTCCATATCATATGCCCCCTTTTCATCTACTCTCGGAATCTTTTTGTACTTGATCTTATTTATTTATTATAAACCGATTTATTGCTTGCTTCTAGTCTTTTATTCTTTTAATCTTTTAACGTATTCTAGCATTACATAAAAAAGAAAAAATCCCCCGGATATTCAATATCCGAGGGACCATCATTAATTAATCAAATTTATTTATAGTTTACGATTTTACCAAAATCTGGTTTTAATGATGCTCCACCAACTAATCCACCGTCGATATCTGGCTGTGCAAATAATTCTGGTGCGCTGGCTGCAGATACAGATCCACCATACTGAATGCGGATTGCTTCTGCTGTAGCTTCATCATATACTTCTGCGATACATGCACGGATGCTGCGCAAACTTCCTGAGCCTGTTCTGTAGTTGCAACTTTACCTGTTCCAATAGCCCAGATTGGCTCATAAGCGATAACTGCAGTCTTAGCCTGGTCAGCACTTACTCCCTGGAATGCGATCTTGATCTGCTGGCGAACGAAGTCGATTGTAACTCCCTGTTCTCTCTGAGCAAGATTTCACCACAGCAAACGATTGGTGTAATTCCATGTTCAAAAGCTTTTAATACTTTCTTGTTAACAGTTTCATCTGTTTCAGCAAAGTATTCTCTTCTTTCAGAATGTCCAAGAATAACATATTTTACTCCAAGATCTGTTAACATGTTAGGAGCGATTTCTCCTGTATAAGCTCCACTTTCTTCAAAGTACATATTCTCAGCACCGATTGCAATATTGCTTCCTGCTGCAGCTTCAATTGCTGCTGGAATATCGATTGCTGGTACACAGAATACTACATCAGAAGTTTCACTTGCTACTAATGGTTTTAATTTCTTCGATTAATGCTTTTGCCTCGCTAGGAGTTTTTGTTCATTTTCCAGTTTCCTGCTACGATTGTTTTACGCATAAGACTAATATCCTTCTTTCTTGACATTTTTGTTTATAAAGTGTATTAAATATTAAATATTTAAGTGCAATGATTATTTGTCGTTGGCTGCTACTACACCTGGAAGGTCTTTTCCTTCTAAGAATTCAAGAGAAGCTCCACCACCTGTAGAGATGTGTGTCATCTTGTCTGCAAATCCTAACTGGTTAACAGCTGCTGCAGAGTCTCCTCCACCGATGATTGTTGTTGCATCTGTATCAGCTAAAGCCTGAGCAACGGCAATTGTTCCTTTGGCAAGGATAGGATTTTCAAATACACCCATTGGTCCATTCCATACAACTGTTTTAGCAGTTTTAACTGCTTCTGCGAATTTCTCACATGTAGCTGGTCCAATATCAAGTCCTTCTTTATCAGCTGGAATTGCATCAGCTGCTACAACAGATACTTCGATCTCAGCATCGATAGGATTTGGGAATCCGTCTGCTACTGTTGTATCGATTGGAAGATATAAATTCTTTCCTAATTTCTCTGCTTTTGCCATCATTTCTTTACAATAGTCGATTTTTTCATCGTCTACTAAAGATTTACCAACTTCTAATCCCTGTGCTTTTAAGAATGTATAAGCCATTCCTCCACCGATGATCAGTGTATCACATTTTTCAAGTAAGTTATCAATTACTTTTAATTTGTCAGCAACTTTCGCTCCACCTAAGATGGCTACCATAGGTCTTTCTGGATTATTAACCGCATTTCCTAAGAAATCGATCTCTTTCTGCATTAAATATCCTACAACGGCTGTGTCAACATATTCTGTTACACCAACGTTTGAGCAGTGTGCTCTATGAGCTGTACCAAACGCATCGTTTACAAATACATCACAAAGGCTTGCAAGATCTTTGCTGAATGCTTCACCATTTTTAGTTTCTTCTGCTCTGTAACGAGTATTCTGAAGAAGTACTACTTCTCCATCTTTCATAGCAGCTACTGCTGCTTTTGCATTATCTCCGACAACATTGTCATCTGCTGCAAATTTAACTTCCTGTCCTAACAGTTCGCTTAAGCGTACTGCTACTGGTGCTAAAGATAATTCTGGTTTTGGTTCTCCTTTAGGTTTTCCTAAGTGAGAGCAAAGGATTACTTTTCCACCGTCAGAAATCAGTTTCTTGATTGTTGGAAGTGCTGCTACCAGACGTTTTCATCTGTAATCTGTCCTCTTTTAAAGGCACGTTTGAAATCGCAACGTACTAAGACTTTCTTCCTGCTACATTAATGTC